>ERZ773149.1618-NODE-1618-length-17919-cov-5.670063_pt1 | contig 17919 bp, 16 predicted proteins | sample MGYA00511081_ERZ773149 | MGnify/ENA primary metagenome ERZ773149 (study PRJEB29015, sample SAMEA2737846) | human gut metagenome | biome: human gut; feature: human-associated habitat; material: faeces | place: China | collected 2012 ...
GTAATTGGTAAAATTTATATAAGATAATACTATTCAATAATAGATAGGGTGGGGAAGATATGATTAATTTTAAGAAAAGTACTGGTAAGATAGGAAGGATAAAAAGGGATTATGGAATAAATTTAGATACAATAATTAATAAAAATTTAGAAATAGATGATACAGATTTAGATGGAGAAAAAGTAATGATGAACCTTGATAAAGGTGAATACTTTATGATGAATGAAGTTGGAAGTAGAATATGGGAAATTATTAGTGAACCTGTAAATGTAAAAGGAATCATAGATACTTTACGTTCTGAATATGAAGTAGATGAAGAAATTTGCAAGGATACAGTAGTAGAATTTTTAGGTAGATTAAATAATGCAGAACTTATTAGTATTAGCTAGAAAAGTTAAAACATTTATATCTATGGATAATAAAGAAAAGTTTAATATAATGCAAACTTTTTTTTATACAGGATTTTATAGAGCATTTATACTTTTTGTTCCATTTAATAAGTTAAGAAAGCGTATGGGAAAACATAAACAAGAATCTTTAGATAAAGTTGATAATGATACATATAAAATTGCTAGAAGAATATCATCTAGGGTTTTATTTGTTTCAGCTAAAACACCATGGGAAAGTAAATGCCTAGTACAAGCATTAACTGCACAGAAATTATTAAAAAGTCAAGGAATTTCAACTACTATTTATTTAGGCGTACGAAAGGAAGGAAATGAAATGAAAGCTCATGCATGGTTAAGATGTGGTGAGTACTATGTTACAGGTGGAGCTATAAGAGAACAATATACTGTTGTAGCTAGATTTGCTAATTAAATCAATTTGATATCATATAAAGGTTATTATTATAAATTTAGTAATCATATGTGTTATTTCTTTAATTTAGTATCAGTTGGAAGAGAATATTAAAAAATTATTGATAATAAGGCGGATTCAAATTTGAGTCCGTCTTTATATATAAATATAAATTTATATATATTAGGGTAAAAGTTTATATGATTTTTATTATAAGATGTAATTTTATAACTGATATTAAAGTAGTAAGTATAAAGTTTAAAATATTCATCTAAGGTGTAATTTACATAAATTTGAGTATTAATATATAATAAACTTATGATGAAGGCATTTCAAAATGAAACAATGGAAAAATCCAGAACTTATTAATTTATCAGTAAATAAAACAAATGAAGATGATTATAAACATGAAAATGAATTAGATGTTACTAATATCAAGTTAAGATATATTGAAGTAAACCTATCTTAAATAACAAAAAATACCTTCGATACTAATAAATTAGCATTGAAGGTGTTTTTTTGTTTAAACTAACTCATTTGCAACTTCTAATATACTTTTTCTACTAACTTCCCTAATATGACCTTTTTCAAGTTTCATAATTCTATTACAAATATTAAGAGCAGAAGGTCTGTGAGTAATGATAATACATGTTGGATTACTAGATAATGACTTAACTGACTTTAATACCTTAACTTCTGTTTCAGGATCTAGTGAAGAAGTAGCTTCATCAAGTATTAATATAGGTCTTACCCTTAAGAAAGCTCTAGCAATTGCAATTCTTTGGGCTTGTCCTTCTGAAATACCAACTCCTTTTTCACCAATCATTGTATCTAATCCATTTTCAAGTTCATTAACAAAGTCAATGGCACAAGCATTAGTTAATGCTTCTTTAATTTCATCATCAGTAGCATCAGGTTTACCATAAAGTAAGTTGCTTCTAATTGTTCCTGAAAATAAAGTATTTCCTTGAGGAACATAAGAAATAAGATTTCTAAAGTTTCTATTCATATCTTTAATTAAGTTATTTTCACTAATAAACAAATTACCTTTAGTTGGATTAATTAAAGATAATATAAGTCTAATCATTGTTGTTTTACCTTCACCAGATGGTCCAACAAAAGCAATAGTTTCACCAGAGTCAATAGTAAGATTAATTTTATTTAAAATATAATTATTATCCTTATATGCAAAATAAACATTATCAAAGATAATATCAGGATTATTAAATAAAGTAGATTCAAAATTAGTTATATTATCTACAGCAATTTCATCAAGTGATTTATTAGTAATATCGTTAAGTTCATTTTCATCAGCCATTTTTTCAACTGGTATTGCTTCAATTTCTATAAGTCTTTCAGCCGCTGCTATAGTTGAAATAAGCCCAGGAATCATGCTTGCTAAAGAAGAAAATGGTGCTTGAACTTTATTATATAATTGAAGCATTCCTGTAAATGTACCATAGGTAGTTACTCCTTTAGATATATTTAATACTCCCCATGTAAAAATTGAAAAGTAAGCAAGTGAAGAGCAAAAACTCATTGACATTGAAGTCATAACAGAAAGCTTAGTATTTCTCATAGCAATTTTATATTTATTATCTTGAATTTCTAAAAGTTTATGCATATTTATTTTTTCCATACAAAATGTCTTAACAATCATTATGTTTTGAATTGATTCTTGCATAAATGATCTATATTTAACATCTTCTTCTTGAGCTTCTTTATATAAGGATTTAAGTTTTCCACTAAAATATCTACCAACCAATATTAAAAAAGGACCAATAAAAACAGCAACAAATGCTATTGATGGTGCCCAATTTATAAGTGTATAAAATGAGCCTACTAATGTAACTGTTAATGAAACTAAGCTAGGAATAGTTCCTAGAATAGCAGAACTAATGTTACTTACATCAGATGTTACTCTAGTTAATAAGCTTACAGAATGAAATTTACTTTGTTCAAGCCAATCACTACATTGAAGATGTTGATAAATTTTTCTTTGAATATTTTGAGTAAGTTTTGTTGAAGAATGTGTGCTCATAAAAGAAGTAACAGGTGATGATAGCATACTTATTAATGTTATAACAAGCATTATTATAAGCCAGTATATAGTTTGCTTTGAATCACCACTTATTGCAGAATCAATTAATGACTTTGAAACAGTAACATTATAAATTCCTATCAATGAAAAAATAACATTTACTATAATTGAAAATATTAAAAAGGGAATAGCTGGTTTTGCATAGTTTGCCATCCATTTTATTTTTATCCATAGTTCTTTTGTAGGTTTTAGTTTCTTTATGTTTTCCATGAAGTCTCCTTTCAATATATATTGAGTGTAATTATGCATATAAACTTATAAAAGTAATATAATAATATTTTAACATTTAAGTAAAAAACTTACAATGGATGTTTGCCTGTTGATGAATTGTTTTAATATAATGTGTTGATTTAAATTTAATGCTCATCAAATGTTACATTAAGAATATAGTATCCCAATCATTTTAAGAGAGGTTTTAATAAAAAAGAGAGCTATATTCAAAATGAATTTATTAATTCATTTTCATATAACTCTTTTTTGAGATATTAATTAAAATAAAGTATTCTGTTTGTTATTTTCTTGTTGAATAGTTTCTTTACTTTTGTTGTTTAAGCTTCCAAGAGGGCTATTAAAACTATTTAGGGGATGAGGAAGTTCTGTATTACTAGAAGGCATAGTTCCTTTCATTCTCTTTTTTTTATCATTAGTTTTAGCCATGACATATCCTCCTTACAAGTAAAATCTAGCTTTAGGTGGTATAAAGTTTAAAATAATAAGCTAGACATCAGAATCGTCGTAAATATCATCAGTATAGTTAAATTCATTGCAAGCAATATTATTAGCTACAATTGGATCATCCATGCAGCTATTAATAGATGCATCAGATTTTATTAATGGATTATTTACGCATGTTTCATTTGTAGGATCGTAATAACTTCTTAGGCTTGGCAAATAAACATTAGACTTATCCTTCAAAATTATCCCTCCTTTAATTTTAATTGGATAAGAATAGTTTATCTCATGGCAAGTTATTAAATAGCTGTAATATATTAAGTTAGTAAATAACAATAAACAAGCCATTAGATAAAGCATTTCAACATTAAGATGAAGTTAAAACTTTATATTAAGCTAAGAATGAATTTTATATTTTTGATAGCTCAAAGAAAATATATTCTTAACCATATTAATATTATTTGAAACATTAGATTTAAATATACTTGGATATGTGAGGAATTTTTAATTAATTATATGTATTTATGTTTATAGAATATGATGACATGAATAAATCTGAAAAATAGTCAATTAACAGTGAATAAATACAATTGTTTTTATGAAAATAATAATATAAAATGGAAATGGATTAAGTTGTAATGCTTTATTAGATAATATAATTTAAGAATAATAAATTAACATATTGTATAAAAGGAGAGTAAGGTTATGTATCCAATAAGATTTGAGAATCTTTATTATGATAAAATATGGGGTGGAAGGGATTTAGAAGAGTTTAGAACAAACTTACTAGAAGGAAACATAGGTGAAAGTTGGGATATTGCATGTCATCCAAGTGGAACTGGAATAGTTGCAAATGGTGAATTAAAGGGAAAATCATTTACTGAAATAATTAATGAATTTGGTCATTTATTAGTAGGAACTAAGGTTAGTACTGAAAAGTTTCCTTTATTAGTTAAACTAATAAATTCTAAAGAAAAGCTTTCTGTACAGGTGCATCCTGGAGATGAATATGCAAAAAGAGTTGAAAATCAATTTGGTAAGACTGAAGCTTGGTATGTTATTGAAGCAAAACCAGGAGCTAAGTTAATTGTTGGTACTAAAAATTGTGATAAAGCTGTATTTGCTAAAGCAATTGAAGAAGGAAAGTGTGAAGATTATTTAAATGTTGTTGATGTTAAAAAAGGCGATTGTTTTTTAATTAATAGTGGATTAGTTCATGCTATTTGTGAAGGATTAATAATTGCTGAAATTCAACAAAATTCAGATGTAACATATAGAGTTTATGATTATGGAAGACCAAGAGAAATCCATGTTGAAAAGTCTCTTGATGTAATTAATTTTGATTTAAAGGCCCAAAATCTTTCTAACAATGAAGTAGTTAAATATGATGGGTTTTCTAAAGTAGATTTCTGTGAAAATGAATATTTTGGAATGGAAAAAATTAATGTTGAAACTAAGTGGGATGATTGTAGTAATGAAGAAAAGTTCTTCATTTTAACATGTGTTGAAGGTAATGGTACTATTGAAGGAAAAGATTTCTGTGAAGAAATTAAAAAGGGAGATAGTTATTTAATTCCAGCTTCTTTAGGAAAATATGAAGTTAAAGGACAATTATCAGTAATTAAAAGTTATCCAATGTAAATTTTTTAATGCGCCTCTAGAGGGTAATCCAATAAGTGGATGACCCATGGAGGCGTATTATTTTTATGTGATGTGTCTATAATTAAGTTAAAAATTTAAAATTAAAATTTTGTATAGAAAATTTTACAATGAGGGATTTTTGAATGGTATAACAAAAGGGGCAATGGAGATGAGGTGTAATTTATTATATAACTAATATAGAAATGGTATAGAGGAACTTTATAGTTTTGGGATAACTTCAGTAATTGGAATACTACCAGGAGCAGTAACAATTGAGGAGGCACTAAAGTCTGGAGGAACTAATATGGAAAGAGCAGTTGAAAATATAGTAAGGATACTTTAATTATTCCATAAAAGTTATGCATTTCTGAGGAACAAATATTTTATGGGTGTTCACTAGAGGTAAATCGAAATATAGTAAAAATTGTCGTTGAAAAATACTATAGTTAATGGTAAAATTAAATTTCCGATGGGTACGAATAAAAAAATGAAAATTAAGATAAATATTTGGAGGAGTTGCCAATGCCAGTAAGAATTGCTATACTAGGTGGACCAAGATGTGGTAAAACAACATTAATTCAACAATTATACGTAGATTTAAAAATCAGAGACATAAATGTAGGAGTTGCTACAGAATACAGCACTGATTACTTAAGAGATAAGGGAATGATTGAATCTATTTCAGAACAATATGGAATATATTTAGGTCAATTACATTTAGAAAAGAGTTTAGATTCACATGATTATGCAATAACGGATTATGCTACTTTTGTACCATACATATATGGAAGATTAATGCTTGGAGATAAGACAAGAACTAAGAAGGAAATTGAAATATTAAATGATTTATATAGCTTAGCAATCAGAGATCTACCACAATATGATCATATTTTCTTTGTTCCAAGAGAATTTGGTTATAAGAAAGATGGAGTTAGATGGCAAGATGAAGAAGTTGCTCAAATGGTGGACAAGGCTATTTTAGGATTTTTAGATGCTGAAAATGTTAAGTATTCAGTAATAACTGGATCAACTAAGGAAAGATCTGAGCAAATCATGAAAATAGTAGGAATAAATAAAGCAATTGTACAACCTATTAAGAGTAATGAAGTAAAAGATAAGTAATTTTTTATAATGATGTAAATTAGTAAATATTTTAAAGGGTGGTTCCTATATTATTAGGAATCATCTTTTTTTGATATATAAGAAGAGTATAATAGCTTGAACTTGCAATATAATTATTATTAAGTTATATTATATCTCTGTTATATCAAAATGTTGTTAACAACATTTTGATATAACAGAAGATAAGTTAAATTTTAATATATTGTTAATTACTAATTATTAATTGATTTTTTCCTAAGTAAAAAGCTACCTGCACATAAAGCTACTAATCCAATAAGAACTATAACTCCAGCTGATATTACAGCACCTGTCTTAGGTAATTTATTTAAAGAAGAGTTATTAGTATCTTCAGGTTTTATAGGTACATTTGGATTTGTAGTTGGTTTTGTTATTGGTTCATTCTTAGAATCAGCTTCATCAACTACATTTAATGTTGTGTAAGCTCTACTACCTGCGCTGAAAATAAACTCAAGAGAATAATTATCAACATCTAAGGAATTAAGAAGTGTTTCACTTAATATAATTTTATTGTCAGTTACTGTATAATCAATTCCTTCTTTTAATGTATTATAATTTAATTGAATTTTCTTTAATGTATTTCCATTGAATTCAACATCAAAAGCAACAGTTTTATTTTTAGAAGCTTCAGGATTTTTGTTATAAGTTACATTTGTATTTTTAATTATAGAATCAAGAATAGTACCTCTTTGGTTATCAGTTATTTTCCAAACTTGTGTACCATAGAATGGATTAGCAGTTCCTAAAGTTAATCCAGAGTTTGTTACTGCAAAAATACGGCATCCATGGTTATAAGGGTCACCAAAACCATTATTAGTAATAGTTTCGAAGTTTATTCCATCTTCAGATACAAGTAAATCAAATCCACGTTCACCAACACTTAAATACTTACAAGTTTCTAAGAAATAGAATAAATTATCAACAGATTCTTGATTTAAGCTTTTATCTAATATTTCAACTAAGTTTTTAGGTAAGAAATCTCTAATAGCTAAATATTTATTAACTAAATTTTGATAAATATCTATTATTGAGTAAGATTTTACAGTATTAGTTTCAGAATTAATATAAGCAGTATCATTTAATATAGAATCTAAATTTAATAATCCATCATATAAATCTGTTAAAGTATTTTCTAAGTTTTCTTGTTCTGCATCCGAAAGAGAATTTATATAATATTCCTCAGAAGATTCTTCAGTTAATGTAGGAGTTTCTTCTGTAATTTCTTCAATTATATTATTATTTTCAAATTTAGAATTAGTAATATCTGTATCATTATTTGAATCATTAGTATGAAGATTGTCAGTATCATCAATATCAGTATTTAAGTTATCATCAGTTAAGTTATCATTAATTAAATCATCATTTGAATAATTAGGTAATTTAGATGAATTTTCATCGTTCTTTTTAAGAATTTCTAAAAGTGCTTTAATATAATGAATTTGAGATTTAATTTCTTCAGGGGTCATATGAAGTACATCACCATTTGTAAATTGCATAAGTGGATAAGCTAAACTTCCAATGTCAAATGTACCAACATAAAGTTTATTATCATATTCAGCCATTCTCCAAACATATTGATTTAAATTGCTACCAAATCCAGCACTTTGATTACCAAGTACAGTAGGGAATAATTCATTTGAATCACCAGCAACCATTTCAATCTTTTCATTTGTATCCATTCTCCATAAGCACACTGGAGAAGAAATATCTTTATAAATATCCTCAAATTTCATATTAAGAACATCAGCTAAAGCTATCATAGGATCATTATACCCACCAATATATAAGTGATTATCATATACAAATAAGTTACCAGCACCAGATCTATCTGCACCTAAGCCATATGGATAAGTAGCTCCATCTTTTTCATCACCAACAATAAGATTAAAGTCCCATTTACCAGTTTCTTCATTTTCTTTACCGCTAAACATTGCAAATGCTTGTTTGTTTTCAGATTTTCCTGTTACTACAGTTACATAAAGTTTATTATTAAATTCAACCATGTCCCAAATAGCACCACCAAAAATATTATCATTATAATAGTAAGCAGGATAGTCTAGTAAATCTTCTTGAGTTGCAATTGTTTTAAATGAAGATTCTCCTTGTGATGGATTATTAGATGATACTATATAAGCACCATTGTCACCAATCATACTTGCAACAAGGTTATCATTTACAACTGTAAGTCCTCTAATTCCAACTGAAATGAATGGGTTAGAAGGCTTTTGGCTAGTATATACTATTTTTGTACTATCATCAGTAGGATCTATTTCTAATAAATAAGGTTGACTTGCAGAGGCAGCAAAATATAATTTACCTTTGTACTCAATTGCAGCACGATAAGATGCATCATTTGGAGGTCTAACAACTGTTACTTCTCCAGTTTTAGTATTTAATTTTAATAGCATACTTCTATTTTCATTATTTGGATTATTTTCTTCATCACCCATAAAAAGAGTACCATTAAAAAGAGCATCAACAGAAGCTTTAAATAATGAATAATCAATATTATTTTGTGCAGCCATTATTTGAAGTGTTCTAGAAATTGCACCATATAATACACCAACATACATGTAATCACCATGGCCAACAGCTGACCAAGAATAGTTTTCACCACGGTCATTAATACCATTTTCATATTCGATTATTCCATCAGGTTGCATTACATCATCATTTGGATGTGATAGTTTTGTTGCAGTGTAATTTCCACTTTCCGAAGTATATGTTATTGGAAAGTGTGTATTAGATGTTTCAGCATGAGTTGTAAGTGGAGTTAATGCTAAAGTTACAGCTAAAAACATACTAATTATTTTGTTTTTTTTCATTTTCTTTTTCCCCCTCAACATGAAAATATAAGAAATACTAGAAAATTATAGCATAAATATCTATAAATGGACGATATTTAACAGAAAATTTACAATTAATTGTAATAAAAGGGATAAATTTAATTAATTATAAGAATTAAGTTAAAATAGGGATGTCGCATTAAGAATAAATACTACAATATGTTGTATTAATTTTTATTTTTTAAAACAATATATTGTGTATAAAAGTTCTAGTGCGACAGCCCCATAATATTTCAATTAAAAGACTAAATATCATTATGGAGTTTTTATCATAAGGAGAGATAAGTTAAACTTTAAAAAAGCTTTTATCAAAATATAATATATAAAAGATAAATAGCTAAATTAGTTAATATATTAGGTGAAATTATTAACTTGACTGCAAAAAAAACCAATGCTAAAATATATAGTATGCTATGTATTAAGGGGGATAAATAATGCAAAACTTTGATCCAAAAGAACATGTTGGGCTATTAGTAAAATTTATAAATGGAAGAGTTGTTAATAAAATTAATAAAAATCTTTCAAAATTCAACTTAACAAGAGTACAACATGAAATTTTATTTTTTATAGATAAAAATGAACATGAAGGTGATGTATTTCAAAAAGATATAGAAAAGTGTTTGAAGTTAACTAATCCAACTGTAACAGGCATAGTAAAAAGGTTAGAAGAAAAAGAAATGATAGTTAGATGCCCAAGTAATAATGATGGAAGATATAAATGTCTTCATGTAACTGAAAAAGGTAAGGATGTTATATGTAAAAGCTTTAAATTTGGAGCAAATAATATAGAAAAACAATTAGTTAAAGATATGACTGATGAAGAAATAAAGATATTAAAAGATTTATTATCTAGAGCACTAAAGAATATGGAGGAGTAATCCTCTTATTTTTAGTTAAATAGATAGTTTCCTATGTATTGTAAAATATAAATTAAATTTGTTAAAAACATATAAGAAGATGAATTTAAATAAATAATTTCATCTACAAAATGTTTATATAAAAAATGTACTTAAAAAGTACAAAAGATATTAAAAGGAGAGGTGAAAGTATGATTAAAAAATTAGCTCCATATATGAAAAAATATAAGACACAGCTTATGCTAGGTGTTTTATGTGCAGCATTAGAAGCTATTTTTGAATTATTAATTCCATTAGTAATGGCTCAAATAGTTGACGTTGGTATTTCTACTGGGAACACAATTTATACAATAAAAATGGGATTATTAATGCTTGTTATGGCAGCTATATCTTTAAGTTTTGGTATTGGATTATCAAAATTTTCAGCAATAGCAGGTCAAGGTTTTGGTGCAGAATTAAGACAAGCTGAATATGAAAAAATTCAAACTTATTCATTTAAAAATATTGAAAAGTTTAGTACTGCATCATTAATTACAAGATTAACTACTGATATTACAATGATACAAAATGCTTTAACAATGGGAATTAAGCTTTTAGTAAGAGCTCCTATGATGCTTATTGTTGCATGCATTTTAGCAGTTACAATTAGTCCTAAATTAGCAATGATATTCTTAGTGTCTATGCCTGTTCTTATAATTTCAATTGGATTAATTATAAAGAATGTTAAGCCTAAGTTTGAATCTATGCAAAAGAAAATTGATAACTTAAATACTACAGTTCAAGAAAACTTAATTGGTATTAGAGTTGTTAAATCTTTTGTAAGAAGAAATAAAGAAAAAGAAAAGTTCAAGAATAGCAATGATGAATTATTACAAGCTTCTGAAGGGGCATTTGGTATAGTTGTTTTAAATATGCCAATTATGCAACTTGTTGTATTTGCAAGTATTATAGGTATACTTTGGTTTGGAGGAAATATGGTTCATGCAGGAACATTAACTGTAGGTAAGCTTACAAGTTTCATGACTTATTCCTTCCAAATTTTAATGGCTCTTATGATGCTTTCTATGGTTCTTATGATGCTTTCAAGATCAGTTGCATCAGTACAACGTATAATTGAAGTTTTAGAAGAAGAACCAGATATAAAGGATCCTGTTAATCCTATAACTGAAGTTAAAAATGGAGAAATTGAATTTAGAAATGTTAACTTTAAGTATGAAGATGACAGTGATGAAAATAATTTAGAAGGTATAAACATTAAGATTAAAGCTGGTGAAACTATTGGTGTTATTGGTAGTACTGGTTCTGGTAAATCAAGTTTAGTTCAGCTTATCCCAAGACTTTATGATGCTACAGGAGGTGAAGTTTATGTTGGGGGAGTTAATGTTAAAAATTATCATATTGAAACTTTAAGAAATGAAGTTGCTATGGTACTTCAAAAGAATACATTATTCTCTGGAACTATTAAAGAAAACCTTATGTGGGGTAATGAAAATGCTACAGATGCAGAAATTGAAGCAGCAGCATCTTCAGCATGTGTTGATGAATTTATTGATAGACTTCCAGGAAGATATGATATGCACTTAGAGCAAGGTGGGGTTAATGTATCAGGAGGACAAAAGCAAAGACTTTGTATTGCAAGAGCAATATTAAAACAGCCAAAAGTATTAATTTTAGATGATAGTACAAGTGCTGTTGATACTGCAACTGATGCAAAGATTAGAAAGGCTTTTGCAGAAGATTTAAAAGATACTACTAAGATTATAATTGCTCAAAGAGTTAATTCAGTTTCAACTGCAGATAAAATTATTGTTATGGATGATGGTAAGATTAGTGCAATTGGAACTCATGATGAGTTAATGGAATCAAGTGAAATTTATAAAGATGTATACAAATCTCAACAGGAAGGGGTGGGTTTACGTGAGTAATAAGAAAAGTGAAATGATTAAGCAACAAGTTAGTGCAAATCAAGGACAAGAATCTGATAATAAATCAGGACATCCTGTTCCAGGAAAAGGTGGGAAAAAACCAGGACCTCCAAAACCTAAAAATATGGGGAAGACAATAAAAACATTAATGAGTTATGTTGGAAAATATAGGGCTTTATTAGCTTTAGTTATGATATTAATTATAATTAATTCATTTGCAATGGTTGCAGGTTCATATTTCTTAAAACCATTAGTAAATAATTATATCTTACCAGGTGATTTTGCAGGACTTGCAAAGATGTTAGTAATATTAGGTACAATATTTGTTGTAGGTGCACTTGCTGCATATGGATATGCAAGAATAATGGTACATGTTGCTCAAAATACTATCAGTAATATAAGAACAGATTTATTTAATAAGACGCAAGAACTTCCTATTAAATATTTTGATAGAAATACTCATGGTGACTTAATGAGTTTATACACTAATGATATAGATAACATTAGTGAAGCATTAAATAATAGTTTAACTAATATATTAGCATCAGGGCTTACATTTATAGGAACAATAATAATGATGGCAGTTTTAAGTCCAGTGTTAATTATAATAACAGTTGCATTTTTAGCTTTAATGATTTTTGTTGTAAACAATGTTGGTGCTAAGAGTAAGTATTATTTTGGAATGCAACAAAAGAATATTGGTAAATTAAATGGATATATTGAAGAAATGATAGAGGGGCAAAAGGTTATAAAAGTATTTTGTCATGAAGAAGAAGCAATTGAAGATTTTAAAAGGCATAATGAAGAATTAAGAAAAGCTTCAACAGGAGCTCAAACATTTGGTGGATACATGATGCCAATATTAGGAAATCTTTCTCATATGAATTATGCAGTAACTTGTTGTGTTGGGGGATTAATGACTATAGCTGGTGCTTTTGATATTGGTTCATTAGTATCTTATTTACAATATACAAAGCAAGTTTCTAATCCAATTGCACAAGTATCTCAACAAGTAAATATGATATTAGCAGCATTAGCAGGTGCAGAAAGAATATTTACAGCTTTAGATGAAGAAGTTGAAGTTGATAATGGTGAAGTCACTTTAACAAGAGTTGAAGTTAGTGAAGATGGTAAATTAGTTGAAACTGATAAGTATACAGGTCATTGGGCTTGGAAGGTACCTCCTTCAGTTATAGCTAAAATGAAAACTTTAGTAGAAGCAGAAGATAACTCAATGGCAGAAATGGCAGCAACTACTGCTATTTTAGAATCAGCTGCAGAATTAACTGATGAACCTATATTAAGAGAACTTACTGGTGATGTTAGATTTAAAAATGTTGTTTTTGGATACAATGAAGAAAAGACTGTATTAAAGAATATTAGTTTATTTGCTAAGCCAGGTCAAAAGATTGCTTTTGTTGGATCAACAGGGGCCGGTAAGACTACAATTACCAACTTAATAAATAGATTTTATGAAATCAATTCAGGTACAATAACTTATGATGGAATAGATATTACGGATATCAAGAAGGATGATTTAAGAAGATCTTTAGGAATAGTTCTTCAAGATACTCATTTATTTACTGGTACAATAGCTGATAATATCAGATATGGTAACTTAAATGCAACTGATGAAGAAGTTAAAGCAGCAGCTAAGCTTGCAAATGCTCATACATTTATTAAGCATTTACCTCATGGATATGATACTGTTATTACAGGCGATGGTGAAGGATTATCTCAAGGACAAAGACAATTACTTGCTATTGCAAGAGCAGCAATTGCTAATCCACCAGTTTTAATAATGGATGAAGCAACAAGTTCAATTGATACAAGAACTGAAAAACTTATTGCAGAAGGTATGGATAAGCTTATGGAAGGAAGAACTGTTTTTGTAATTGCTCACAGACTTTCTACTATTAAGAACTCTCATGCAATAATGGTTCTTGAACAAGGTGAAATAATTGAAAGAGGAAATCATGAATCTTTATTAGAGGAAAAGGGCAGATACTATCAATTATACACTGGAAAAGCAGAATTAGATTAGATAATATTTTGGCTGACTTCAGGGAGCATCTATTTATTGGATGCGTCCTAAAGTCAGCTATATATTTTTTTGTAAAAATTTTGCTTAGTAGAATTTGTTCTATGTTTATGAAGAGTAACTTATGGTATACAATATATATTTTAAATAGTATAGGCATTCTGTTATATAAAAATATTGTTAACAACATTTTTATATAACAGAATGCCTATAAGGGAAAAAGGGTATATTGATAGATAAACTTTAATTAAGGATTAAAGAGGAAAAATGTATTAATACTCATAACTGGGTGATGAAATATGAGTAAAAACATTAATAACAAAGAATATAGATTAAAATTATTTAAAGAAAAAATATATAAAATCAATATTAGTAAAATAGATATCACTCCAGTTGATGCAATCTATTCAGGAAAAATAAAAATATGGTTGAAAAAATTTAGAGGAGTTGCAACTAAATATATAGACCATTATTTAAGTTGGAGAGCCAATGAATATAAGAATAATATGGTATTTAGTTAATGAATTAAAATCTAAACATAATAATGTGTCTATAACTTATGGATATATTACTAAAAATCATAGAATTCAAAATGGTATCGAAAAGAGCCATTTAAACGACGCTTTTGCTATTGCAAAAGGAACGAATCACGCTCGAACTAAAGACAGGTTTTTAGTAATTCAAGATAGGCTCAAAAATAGAAGTTTAGAGAAGTTCTATGATTCAAAAATTATAGATATTAGAACAGAAAAAAAGGTTTCTGGTGGAGACTTAAACTGTGGTAGAAGCACAAGAAACAAAAATCTTAATACAGAAAATTTAAGAAAATATAGAGGTGTTAAAATATCAAAAGGTCAGCGTAGAATAAGAAAACAAAAATATTTCTATCAACCTAATGATTTAGTTAAATATGATGGAAAAGTTTATACTGTTAAAGGAACTCAAAACGAAGGCAAGTATATCGATTTAAAGGAAATTAAAAAAGTTCCTAAAGTGGAGTTATTAATACCTTATGTTTTTAAGAAAGGGCTTAACTGGAGTTATGGATTATGTTAGTGAAAACCACAGTAAATATCTGTTAATGGTTCATTTGATATTTGTTGTGAAATACCGAAGAAATTTGCTTATCAAATTTGGAGATGAGATTAAACAAATATTTTATGATATAGCCAAGGAGAAAGATATTGTGATTGTAGAAATGGAAGTAGATAAGAACCATATACATCTACTGGTACATTACAAACAAACTATGTCAGTTTTAGACTTAGTTCGATGGTTTAAGCAAATTTCTACATATAGATTGTGGAGGCAAAACAATAATATTATGGAACTAGCTAAGTTCTTTTGGAAAGAAAAAACTTTCTGGTCAGATGGATATTTCTCATGCAGTATTGGAAATGTTTCTAAGGAAACAATTGAAAAATATATACAAAATCAAGGTTAGGGCTTACATCCGCTACTTTAAAAGGATAGCGGTTTTACGCCAGTATTTATAAAAAATAAGTCGATATAAATATTTTTTATTATCTATATCGACTTATTTTTTTAATATAATTTATACACTTTAAACTAAATTATATTTTAAAATATTTAATTTTTTATTATTTTAATATAAAATACACAGCAGAATATGGTTTCATATCAACTGATATCAACCTTTTTTTGTGACTTGAAATAATTGAATTTGCATCATTTTTATTTCCGCCTTCATAATATTTAATATATTCTTCAATTAAAATTCTGTAATTTGTTTTTCCATCTCCACCATATTCATTTATGCTACTATCCATAAGAACTTCCAAAGTATTATATTCCATTGGAATTTCATATCCTTCATGATATTCATCAGAAAAATTAAATATTGCAATAATATTTTCATTTTCCCCCATTCTTTCAAATGTATATACACATTTTTCCTCTTGATGACAATCAATCCAATTAAATCCCTCATGTTTATAATCATCTTTAAATAATGCTGGATGATTGATATAAACTAAATTTAAATCTCTCATAAATCTATGAAATTTATTATGCATTGGATATTCTAAGATATTCCAATCTTGTTCTCTCTTTTCATCCCACTCTCTAAATTGTGCAATTTCATTTCCCATGAAATTAAGTTTTTTCCCTGGATGAGCATACATATACATATAAAGTGCTCTTGCTTGCTTAAATTTTTCTTCATATGAATTACCATACATTTTTTGAATTATAGTTGCTTTTCCATGAACAACTTCATCATGTGATAATGGCATTAAAAATTTTTCACTATAAAAATACATCATAGAAAAAGTCAATTTATGATATTCTCTTCTTCTATCATAAGGATGTATTTTAAAATACTCTAAAGTATCATTCATCCATCCCATGTCCCATTTATAATCAAATCCAAGTCCACCCTCTTCAACAGAAGCTGTAACTTTAGGATAAGCGGTTGAATCTTCCGCAGCTAAAATTATACTTGGATGCATATACTTTAATCCTTTATTCATCCCTTTAATAAATTCTACTGCTTCTTTATTTTCACCTCTATCAGAATTTCCTTGCCAATAAATTATATTGCTTAATGCATCAACTCTTAATCCATCAAAATGATATTCTTCTATCCAATAATTTGCTGCAGATTGTAAAAAACTCCTTACTTCACCCTTTGAATGCATAAAGTTTTTACTTCCCCATTGACTAATAGCAACATCTTCATGTGGATATTCATATAATGGAGTCCCATCATAATTTGCCAATGCAAATCCATCTACAGCAAAATGTACTGGAACAAAATCCATTATTACCCCAATATTATTTTTATGACATTTATCAATAAAGCATTTTAAATCTGTTGCAGTTCCATATCTAGATGTAGGACTAAAAAATCCCGTATTTTGATATCCCCATGATTCATCACATGGATGTTCACTTAATGGCATAACTTCTATATAATTATATCCATATTCTTTTACATATGGGATTAACATATCTGCTAATTCACTGTAATTATACCAACTATTATCTTCTTTTTTTCTCCATGATCCTAAATGTACTTCATAAATATTTAAAGGTTTTTCTTTGCAATCACTTCTACTATTAATCCATTCCTCATCATTAAATGTATATTCATTTAAATCTCTAATAATAGATGCTGTATTTGGTCTTAATTCCATACCAAATCCATATGGATCACAATGATCAACACATTGCCCATCATTACTATAAATCCTATACTTATATAGCATTCCTGACCTTAAATTGGAAACTCTACATTCAAATAACTTATTATCTTCTAACCTATACATTTCTGTTCCTGACCAGTTATTAAATTCCCCTATTAGTTCTACCCTTGAAGCATGTGGTGCATATGTTCTAAACACTACCTGATCATTTTCTATATGTGCTCCCATATATTTATATGCATCAAAAATTTCACCTGCATAAAACCCATATATATCCATAGTATAATCTCCTTTTACTGCTTTTAATGTAATAAAATTATTAACTATTTATTATTTTACAATATTTGTAAGGCAAAAACTATATTATTTTTATATAAATTTTATATTTTTAATTAAATTTTAGGATGTTTATAGTGTATTAATTTACTATATATGCTTGTGTTCTATGAAATTATTGTTGACAACATTTTAATATAACACAATCGTAAGTAATAAAACTACATTAATATTCCCTCACTACTTCAAAACCATAAATTTCACTTTTCAATTAAAATATAATAAAATCTTTAACTTATTTAAAACAAAATTAATCACAAATAAACCATTATCAAATTTGAAATTTCAAATTTCAATAACAGTTTTTTTAATTTATCATTTTATTTTAATCAATTTATTTCAATATAAAACAAAGCTTTAAAGATTTCTTTAAACAATTTACTAAATTAAATACA
>ERZ773149.1662-NODE-1662-length-17597-cov-6.291928_pt1 | contig 17597 bp, 17 predicted proteins | sample MGYA00511081_ERZ773149 | MGnify/ENA primary metagenome ERZ773149 (study PRJEB29015, sample SAMEA2737846) | human gut metagenome | biome: human gut; feature: human-associated habitat; material: faeces | place: China | collected 2012 ...
CCTCGCAGACAGTCTCCAGCGTAACATCACGGTCTGCCGGATCTACCAAACTGATCCGGCTTTACTTCCGGTGGAATCGGGGCAACATATGTATGTTCTCCCATCCTTCCTTTGAGTTCATCTTTTGCCTTTTCCAGAATCTCCGGATGTTCGAGGACATCGATCACGGAACCGGCAATTACCTTGCCCGCATAGAGCATTCCACTGTGTGCCATTCCGCTTTTTCCTACCGATACCTCCTGCCAGGAATGCATCGGAGTTCCTGCCGGCATTGTTGTGACTGAGATCTGCGCCGTCGGACAGTTCCAGCTTACATCCCCAACATCTGATGACGCCGGAGATACTTCCTCTGTTTCCGACAGTGGAAATACCATGCCGCGCAGAGGCAGCTTCCGCTCTTCTTCCAGTTTTTTCTTTTCTTCCAGATTCCGTACAGCGGAGAGTCTTTCTGGAAAATAATCATCCGTCATACCCGGGGTCTCGCAGACTTTCTTTGCGTATTCCATATCTTCTTCAGTAAATGGAACAGAACCAAGCTGTTCCATATTCTCCTGCATGACTTCCATCAGGGTCCGATTCACAAGAATGTTCGAACATGCCTTCACAAACTCTATATCCACTTCTGTCTCCGTCATCAAGGCTGCTCCTCTTGCGATCTTATTGACCCGCTCGTAGAGTTCTTTTACCTGATAAAGCTGTGGGGCCCGAAGCAGGTACATGAGGCTTGCATGGGATTGAACGACTCCCGGGGCGGTTCCTCCCGCATCCATAAACGCATAATGCATTCGGATCTCCTGTTTCACATGCTCTCTCAAGAACTGAACACCTACATTCATAAGTTCCGCCGCATCCAGTGCACTGCGACCTGACTCCGGGCAGATCGCCGCATGTGAGGACATCCCCTTAAATCGGTAACAGATCTTATAATTGGCAAGTGTGCTCCCCGTCTGGCAGCTCGTCAGTTCGTCCGGATGCCATGAAAAAGCAGCATCCAGTTCATCAAACACTCCATCCCTCGCCATGAATCCTTTTCCTGATCCGTTTTCTTCCGCCGGACATCCAAAAAAGATAATCGTTCCTCCATGCCCCTTCTTCAGATATTCCTGAACAGCGAATGCGGCTGAAAGAGAACCAACACCCAAAAGGTTATGTCCACACCCATGACCTGCTTCTCCCGGAAGCTTTTCCTTCTGCACAAATTTTCCTGCCTCCTGACTAAGACCCGGAAGTGCATCAAATTCTCCAAGGATGCCGATTACAGGCTTTCCGGATCCAAACGATGCCGAAAAAGCAGTTGGAATTCCCGCCAGATTCTTTTTTATCTGGAAACCATGTTCTTCCAGAATTCTACAATAATTTTCCATTGCAAAATGTTCATGAAAACCAGTTTCCGGATGTTCCCAGATATCATCGCTTAAATCAATAAACAGCTCTTTGTTGTTGTCAATACTTAGGAGAGCTGATTCTTTGTTGCTCATTTTTGTTCCTCCCCTCTTATCATCTGTCAATATTATATATATCCACATATTAATCCATCAACAGGTTGCTGATTCAGGGAATTTTTTCAGAAATTTTGCATAGATTTTCTGGATTCTGATGTGATGCTTTTTATCATATATGTATATTTTTAGACGTATTTTAAGACATAATTTAGGACTTGATTTGTCCGAAAATCGAATCTGATTCTTGACACTTTTTTTCATTTGGGCTAAATTTATATTATCTATCAACGATGCGGAGGAAAATGCCTATGTATTCCATCGGAATTTTTGCATCTGAATATTCTCTTCACAACATTATGAAAATCGATACTGTTCTGCGCAGACAATGCAAGGTGACATATTTCCCATACACTTCTATGGAACATCTGATCTATTTGTACCGGGAAAATGCCGCATTTCTGGATGGTATGATCTTCGGCGGTGCTTTTCCGTACCATATTGTCCATGAACAGATGAAAGTCATCACAAAACCCTGCGCATTTTTTACACTTTCTGATCGCGATTATTTCCGTATTATTGCCAAAATTGCGATCCATTATCCAGGCATTGACTTTTCCAGAATATATTTTGATCAGCCTGATATTCCTGTCGATTTCCATTCAATCTTTTCCCAGAAACAAATGCCTATGATAGGCATTGAAGACAATCCAAATCTCACCTACTGGGATTTCTATGGTCCATCTCAGAGTTTTTACAAAAAATTGTGGGACAGCGGAAAAGTAGATCTGATCGTGACGCGTTTCAGCAGTATGCAGGATTTTTTTCATGAACATCATATTAAATATGATCTTCTTCTCCCCTCAAAAGAGGTTATGGTAGAAACGCTGAATTCCCTTCTTCTGCAGCTTTCAAGTCGGCGAATTCATGATACCGCTTCCTGCATTGGAATTTTCTCGATCTCTCCATCTGAATACAGCCCTGCTCATCAGAAACAATTGTTGGAGCAAATCCAATTTTTCAACCAAAAGATTGGAAATCAATTTCTTGTCCGCTCCCACGACGAGCTAATTGAAGTCACTCTCAGCCTTGCCCTGTTAAAAGAACTGACTCAGGACTACTCCGTTTGTCCGGTCTGTGCACATTTAAGCCATGCGCTCCCATTTCCCATTTTAGGCGGTTGGGGATGCGGAAATTCTCTAAAGATTTCACACAGCAATGCCACCAGGGCTCTTGAAAAAGCTCGTCAGGGGAAAAACACAACCTCCTGTGTGGCGATTTCCGAGCGTATCATCATTGGTCCGTTGTATCTTGATTCTTCTCTGGCTGCTCCGGAAAATAAGCCGCCATCACTTTCCGATGTCTGCCTGAAAACGGGACTGCGTCCATCTCTCATAGAGCAACTTGCAAATGCTTCCAAAATACTTGGAAAGTCAGACTTCTCAGCCTCTGACTTAGCTGAATATCTCCACCTTAGTCAACGTAATGTCAGTCGTATTTTAAATACTCTCGAGGTGAATGGATATGCCAGCAGTTTTCTTCACCGGATTCCAGGACGAAAAGGGCGTCCGGAACATATTTTTACTCTTTTTCTATCCTCCTCTTCAGACAATTAAAAAAGCGGTGCTGACCAGATTTCTTTCCAGTCAGCACCGCCTTTTGTATTATATGAAATTTTCAACGGTCTCCCACCTTCGTGAGGAGATAAACAACGAGCGCCAGGATCCCCATCACAACGAAGATTCCAAGCATTCCCTTCCACATGATCCCTAAAGCAAGCATTATATTTACATTCATAGTCCAGACCTCCTACATAAAGAATCCAAGGATGATTCCGCCGGCAACTGCAGATGCGACCTGACCGGATACGTTCGCTCCGATAGCATGCATCAGAAGATGGTTTGTTCTGTCCTCCGCGATTCCCATCTTCTCAATGACACGGGCAGACATCGGGAATGCGGAGATTCCTGCTGCTCCGACCATCGGGTTCACTTTGTTCTTGCTGAACAGATTTAAGAATTTCGCAAACACGACGCCGCCGATGGAGTCAAAAATAAAAGCGAAAAGTCCAAGTCCCATGATCATCAGTGTCTGTAAGCTTACGAACTGATCCGCTTTCATGGAGAAAGAGATCGTGATTCCGAGAACAAGTGTGATCAGGTTCGCGAGTGTCGTCTGCGCTGTTTCGGAAAGGCTGTTTAAGCAACCACATTCACGGATCAGATTTCCGAACATCAGGAATCCTACAAGAGCAACCGATGCCGGAGCGACAAGTCCTGCGACAAATGTTACAATGATCGGAAAAGCGATTCTTGTGAACCGGCTTACTTTTCCCGGCTCATACGGCATGCGGATCATGCGTTCTTTCTTTGTCGTAACCGCTTTGATCGCCATCGGCTGGATGATCGGCACAAGTGCCATATAGGAATATGCCGCCACCGCAATCGCTCCGATGTAGTTTGACTTTAACACCTGGGATACCAGAATCGAAGTCGGACCGTCTGCCGCTCCGATGATTCCGATGGAGGCAGCGTCCTTGATATCAAATCCGAGAAGCGATGCCATAAAGATCGTAAAAAAGATGCCGAACTGGGACGCCGCGCCGAAAAGGAACATCTTCGGGTTCGAAAGCAGCGGTCCAAAGTCGATCATAGCTCCGATACCGATAAAGAGCAGCAGCGGGAAAGCCTCCGATGCCTCAATGCCGGATTCAAAGAGCCACTGGATGATTCCATGAGTCTCACCGGCGCCCTCCATAAACTGGTTTAATACACCGCTGGCCGGGAGATTCACAAGGATCGCACCGAAGCCCATCGGCAGAAGAAGGGCCGGCTCATAATTTTTCTCGATCGCCAGGTAGATCAGTAAAAGTCCTACCACATACATGACGACCTGCTGCCAGGTGATCGATAGTAATCCACTCCATAAAAAGTCCATAAAAACTCCTCCTTGAAAATAGTATGCGCAGGTTTTTCTCTTTCCCTGCCAATGGATTCCATGAAATTTTACAGACCGTCTTTTTTTGCCGCCATATCGGATCGCTCTCGGATCCTCAGAGCAACAAAAAAAGACTTTCTGCAGAAATTTCTCTCTGCAAAAAGTCTCGTTACCATTTTACCGGTATGCACCACCAGACGTTTCCGCCGCGATTGTTGACAGTGCATTTCAACTACTCCCCTTTTGGATAGTTTCATATTAATTGGTTTGAAAAAAATTGTCAAGACCGAAAGCTGTACATTTTTCGCTAATTTTGTCGCGGTTCAGTAACTTCACCGTTCGGGTTTGCTCTCCTGCTCACTTTCTTCGCTCTTCTGCGGCGCATCCAGAATATACAGATGCACCTTGTCAATCCGGTTTCTCTCCACCGTATCCACCACAAACCGGAGATTTCCGCTTGTGACTTCCTCCCCCGCCTGCGGGAGATGGTCTAAAAGGCCGATAATATAGCCGCCGACAGAGTCGTAATCTTCTGACTTGAGATCCAGACCAAGCTGGTCGTCGAGATCATCGAGTTTCATAGCGCCCTCGATCACATATTCCTTCGGATTGATCTTCCTGATGCTGTCTTCCTCATCCGCATCGTACTCGTCGCGGATCTCTCCGACGATCTCCTCAAGCATATCCTCCAATGTGATAAGCCCGGCCGTCGCGCCATACTCATCAAGAACGATGGCAACGCTGTTCATGGTCTTGCGGAGTTCCACCATAAGCTCCGTCGTCTTTTTAAACTCGTAGGTGTAATACGGCTCACGCAGGTAATCCCGCAGCTTAAATTCCTTGTCTTTCGGGATCAGGAACAGGTCCTTGATATTCACGATGCCAATGACATTGTCCGTCGTCTCCTCATAGACCGGATATCTCGTATACTTCTCCTGTCGGAAAATATCCATGATCTCCTGATAGCTGGCATTCACATCGAGGAATGTCATATCGATACGCGGAACCATAATATCCTTCGCGACAGAATCCCCAAAATCGAACACGTTGTAGATCATCTTCTTCTCGTCTGACTCGATCACACCCTCTTCGTGGCTGACCTCCACGATCGTGCGGAGCTCATCCTCTGTGATCGCGTCCTGTTTCTTGTTCGGATCCACATGGATCATCTTTAAAACGCCCTTGGAGAGGACATCAACGACCACGATCAGCGGTGTCAGGACCTGCATGATCAGGTAGATCGGTTTCGCGAACTTGAGTGACAGGGTCTCGGAATAGATCGTCGCGGAAGTCTTCGGTGTGATCTCACCAAATATCAGGACTAACAGCGTCAAAACGCCGGTTCCGATACCGACATATTTATTTCCAAACACGTCTGTGACCAGCACAGTCATCAGAGAAGACGCTGAAATATTGACAATATTGTTTCCTATTAAAATTGCGCTGAGCATTTTGGGCTGATTGCTTAAGATCTTCTCCAGCACAACGGCATGGCTGAGTCCCGCCTCCGCGAGATTCCGCACACGGATCTTATTTACCGTCATCATTGCCGTCTCCGCCGATGAGAAAAACGCGGATAACGCCAGAAGTCCAATTACGATCAGTCCCTGCAGGGCTTGCCCTGAATCCAAAAAAATCAACTCCTAAATCTTTATAAATTTGACGCCGCCCGGTTTCTTCCGGAGCTTCGTCCATGTTTTGTCTCCCCGCACGCTCCGCTCTGTGTCCGGACCGGTCGAAGATTTACGAATGATTGTACAATACTCTATATGCCGTGTCAATGGTTTCGGGGCATTTCCGCGGCGTTTTTTTAATGGCAGTTACAGTACACGGGCACTCCATGCCCGCGCACTGTAACTGGATTTTGCCGATGCTTCGCATTCCGAATCGGCAAAATCCGCGGTCATAACGGTATCATACGGAATTTTCAGTTCAGAAAATTCCTACCCATGAAAAGTAACTAATGGCACCGTTCCGTTCGTTCAGGCCTGTGATCTGCGGTCAGCGCGAAAGATCTTAATCATCCTCATTCTTTTCGATCAGACGCATCCCCGCCGTCTCTGTCACCGGCAGAGAGAAGACGATCGCCCCCGCCTTGCTTCCGATCCCGGCTTCCTTCATGATGCTCTGCATGATGCCGTTTTTATCCTTTGTCTTCGTGACCATAAAGATCATCTCTTTCTCCTGAGCAAGGGAAACGCCTAAAAACTTTTCCGCCTTCTCCATTCCCGTTCCCTTCGCATGGATCACGGTTCCGCCGGTAGCGTTGGCCTTTCGCGCCGCGTCCATGATCACATCCGTATAGCCCTGATTTGCGATCACTACAAGAAGCTCGTAGTCTGTTCCTTTCAAGCTGCTTTCCTCCTCTTTCTCAAATCCACGGTCCTCGGTCAAAAAGCGAAGCTGCCGCTTTCCGCCAATGCTGCTCAGGGGAGTCACAAAGGCGATCCCCGTTCCCGGAATATCGATCTTGATCTCCTGTTCCAGGCCCTTTTTTACCTTTTTCCATTCCGCCGCCGTCACTACTGCAAACTGGACGGCCTTTTCCGATGCCTCTAACCCGAAGGCGTCCAGCACCTCCGATGCCGCGGTTCCCCGGCCTAACGTCAGGAATGTGACGGAAATCCCATATTCTTTATAGAAGGCGAGGAATCTCCGGCTCTGGTTCCGGTCGCTGATCGTCGCCATCAAGTATAATTCGCTCATAAAACCTCCTACAATTCAATAATCGCGTCATCATCCAGCAGCTCAAACGCCGCGTATGCCCCGGACTGTCCACGAGCTGCGGACATTCCTTCCTGCGCTCCGCGCTTCGCTCTTATTCTCGAAGCCAGCCCCATGACCTGGATCGTGATAAGCGGTGTCATGGCAACCATCGCGACCACACCGAAGGCATCTGTGACAATGTTTCCTCCAAGAGCGGAGCAGGCTCCCTGTGCCATCGGAAGCAGAAACGCTGCCGTCATCGGTCCCGATGCCACGCCGCCGGAATCGAAGGCGATTGCTGTATAGATCTTCGGCACAAAAAACGAGATTCCCAACGCGATCGCGTATCCCGGAATGAGAAACCACAGAATCGAGATTCCTGTGAGTACCCGCACCATCGCAAGTCCGAGAGAAACCGCAACGCCCAGGGAAAGTCCCATTCCCATGGCCTTCGAGGAGATCGCTCCGTCCGTGATCTCCTCAACCTGTTTATTGAGAACGTACACGGCCGGCTCTGCCTTTACGATGAAGTATCCCATGATCATTGCGATGGGAACAAGGAACAGCGGGTGGGCAGACTTCGCAAGCACCTGTCCGAGATAATTTCCCGCCGGCATGAAGCCCACGTTCACTCCCGTAAGAAAAAGTACCAGCCCCGCGTATGTATAGGCGAGACCGATGGCGATCTTCTTTAATTTTCTTGTTGTTAATTTTAACATGAAAATCTGGAAAATCATGAAAAATAAGATAATAGGCAGTAAGGAGACCGCGATCTCCTTCATGTAGGCTGGAAGCTCCCTCGCAAAGAGCAGGAACAGTTCTTTTGAATCACCAATCTCCGGGATCACCGGCGGTGTGTAGGAGCTGCTGTCCGCCTTGAAGATCATGCTTAAGATCATGACTGCGAGGATCGGTCCGATGGAGCAGAGCGCCACAAGGCCGAAGCTGTCGTCCGCCGCGTGACGGTCGCTTCGCGTTGCAGAGATTCCGACACCGAGAGCCATGATAAACGGCACGGTCATCGGTCCCGTCGTAACGCCTCCGGAGTCAAAGGCCACGCTTAAAAAATCCTTTGGCACGAACATCGCCAGTACAAACACCACGCCGTAAAAGACAAGCAGCAGCGGTGGAAGTGCCACGGAGAACAGCATTCGCAGCAGTGCCACAACAAGAAATGCGCCGACTCCGCATGCTACAGACAAGATCAGCGTCATGTTTGGCACAGCCGGAACCTGATTCGCCAGAACCTGAAGATCCGGCTCCGAGATCGTAATGATGAAGCCTAAGAGAAAGGACAGCCCGATCACCACCGGAAGCTTCCGGCTCTTCGTCAGGCACGTTCCCACTCGCTCACCCATCGGTGACATTGCAAGCTCCGCGCCAAGTGTAAAAAGCATCATTCCCGCAAGCAAAAGGACTGCTCCCAAAAGGAAACAGAGCAGGATACTGGAGGAGATGGGCGCGATCACAAAGCAGAGCACCAGCACGATCGCGATGATCGGCAGTACCGCCTGCAGCGCCTCATTCCACTTCTCCCGCAGTTTTTTTGTCATTCCCAATATTCCACTCTCCTGTCTTTTTGAGGCGGACATTCCCATTCTCTCAAAATCCGCCCTGTTACTTGGTTTCTTTCCACATTCGTGTTCTCTCCGCCAGGTATTTCACGAACAGGGGATGCCGTTACAGGATATGCGGGCTTTCAGCGCCACGATCCTGTAACCGGCGAATTATGTTTAGTATAACATGGGAATTGTGAGAAAAGTATGTTTTGAGAGGTTAAGATTCCGCTAAAAAAAGGCGGCTTTGTTCAGATAATTTACTATAAAAAGAGGATCAGGCGGTTAAACAGCCCGGAGCTTTCCCTGACCGCCTGCTCACAGGGAACATCAATAAACGTAAACCGACAATGCTATAAAAAATACCTGCAGGATCGTCATGATCAAAAACAGCGGTGTAATAAATTTATACCATCGCTCAAGCGGGATTCCCATCAGACCGCATTCCAATGAACAGTTCGTTGGCCAGAACATGTCCGAAAAGCCGTCGCCAAAGCAATATGCCAATACCGCTGTCTGGCGGCTTACGCCTACAATATCAGCTACAGGTGCCATAATCGGCATAGTGATCGTTGCCTGACTGGAGGAACCATTAATGAAAATATTAATGATACTCTGCAAAAACAACATTCCAATAGCAGAAATGACGGGATTCCCGATATCTAAAAGAGAAGAAAGATAGTAAACAATTGTATCAGAAATAAGCGCTTCTTTCATGACAATAAGAATACCCCGGGTAAATCCGATCACAAGGATCGAGGATACTACACTCTTAGTTGACTCAATAAAAGTAAGACAGATCTCATTCAGACTGCTTCCTCCCACGACTCCCGCCACTACCATCATTGCTAAAAATAATGAAGATATCTCATCGATATACCATCCAAGCATGCTCGTTCCGTAAAGCAGGATCCCTATCGTAGCAAAAAACAAAATCGTACACAATTTGCGGCGAAATGTAAAGTTCACCTCTTTATCATACTGCTTTTTGTCCGATTGTTCCACTTCATCACAGCCATATAAAACGGAAAGTTCAGGATTCTGCTTTGCTTTTCTGGCATAGCGCATCACATACCAAATAGATACCATTTCAAATACTGCAAAAATCACGGCGCGATAGGCAACGCCGGAATTCAGCGGTACATCAGCGATGGTCTGGGCAATTCCTACTGAAAACGGATTTGTCATAGCTGCCGCAAATCCGGTAGCTACGCCAATATAAACGACGGCGCCTCCTACAAGATTGTCATAGCCTAATGCCAGCATTATGCTTGCAAACAACGGCACAAGACCATAGGTTTCTTCAAATATACCCAATGTTGATCCAAGCAGGCCGAACAACAGCATTCCTACAGGTATCAATAATTCGGTACGTTTCCCCATCAATTTAAGCAGCGCAGACACCGCAGCATCCAGTGTACCGTTGTCTTTCAGCACATAAACAAAACCATATGCAAAAACAATAAGAAACAAGATATCCGCAGCACTTACATAGCCACGAGACACCGAAAGAAAAATATCAAAGAAGCCTGGGCGGTTTCCTTCAACAAAATGGAAACTCTCAGGTAATACGATCGTTTTTCCATTTGCTGAATCAATTACCCGATCATATTCTCCTCCAGGAATGATATGCGTCAATCCTACTACGACCAGTAAAATGATCGTTAAAATTACATATGTATGAGGCAATTTCCACCCGATAAATGACTTTTTACACTTTTCAGTCAAGTTTCTTTGCTTTTTTAACATTCCTGTTTTCCTTCAATAAAAACATGTTCTGCTTTCGCATGAATATCAAATGGATGATGACTCCAGATAACGAGATCCGCATCTTTTCCGCTGACAAGCGCACCTTTTCGATCATCGATACCCAAAATCTCTGCAGGATATGATGTTACTGCGCGCAATGCTTCTGCATCATCCATGCCAAAGCGAACAGCCATAGCGGCATAAATAGGTAAATAATACAGCGGTGTTACATCATGGTCGGCAGTGATGCAGACTTTAACGCCTGCCCTATTGAGGACACCGGCAGTCTCAAAGCTCTTATTCCAAACCTCCTGCTTGCTGCACGGGTTCATGCTTGGACCGACAATCGCCGGAAAACCACTGGCTGCTATATATTCAGCAATCTCAATCCCATCTGTGCAATGGACTATAACGATCCTGATATCGTACTCCTTGGCAATACGGATCGCTGTACAGATATCATCTGAACGGTGAGCGTGAATATGCAACGGTATTTCTTTCCTCAGAACCATAGCCATATTTTCCTTGCCGGGATCGCATCGGAAATGATCACCATTCTTTTCCGCTTCTTCCTTCTCAAAAAGATATTCCTTCGTATCTTCCAGACACTTACGTAAGTGATAAGCAGTACCCATGCGTGAGGCGAATCCATGCTTAGCTGCCTTCGGGTTTTCTCCAAGGCTGCCTTTCACAGCAGCCTTGCGGGTCACGATCATCTCATCTGCAATCTTACCCGTTAACCGGATAACCGAAGCAACACCTCCGATAACACCATCACTGCCCGGACAAACACAGGCACAGGTTACTCCTGCCCGGACAGATCGTTCCACCGCTCTGTCAAAAGGATACAGACCGTCCAGCACTTCTAACTGAGGGGTAATCGCATCCGAGTAATCGCAACAATCATCACCCACTTCCCCCATACCTTCTTCGCTGATACAAATATGACTGTGAGCATCAATGAAACCTGGCGTTATATATTTTCCCGCCGCATCTATCACTTCTTCATTTTCTTTTGGAGAAATATTGAAATCCACTTCCGTTATTTTCGTATTTTCGATACGAATATCCAATTTTTCAAAATCATTTGTACAAGTAGTAAACAAATATCCGTTTTTAATAAGCATCAGTGCTACCTCTAAATATAATATTTTTTAGTAACTATTCAGTAGGTCTGCGCACTTGCTGCGCTGACCGTAAGAAAACATAAGCTGGAAGGCAAAAATCCCATCGGCGCAGCCGATCTGGAATGGATTTTTGCTTGTAGCTATGAAGGTACTGAATAGTTATATTTTTTATTCCTATATATGGGATCTGTTAATAACCAATCATTACAGCCGCCGTCATAAATACAAACTCCATAATAAACAGGATGCCAAACAACGGAGTAATAAATTTATACCATTTGTTAATCGGCACTCCCATCAGACCACAACAAAGAGCGCAGGAAGTCGGCCAGAATATATCTGCGAAGCTGTGTCCCAACTGGTATGCCAATACGGCAATTGAACGGCTCATACCAACCAGCTCGGCTGTTGGTGCCAAAATCGGCATTGTAATCGTTGCCGCACTTGTTGAACCATTGATAAAGAGTTTTACAATGTTCTCAATTATGATCATTCCGTAGGCAGAGAGGTATGTACTTGTATTTTTAAGCAGGCTCACCAGACCGTATACGATCGTATCTGTGATCATGCCCTCTTTCATTAAAATCAAGATTCCTCTGGTAAATCCGACAATTAACATAGAAGAAACCATGCTCTTAGTAGACTCAATAAATGTCTTACAGATCTCAGTTGCAGAATAACCGCTGATAATACCTGCAACCACCATTGCCATTAAGAAAAATGCTGATATTTCATCTACATACCAGCCCAGATTCAAAATAGCATAGAATAAAAATATAATGACTCCAAAGAAAAGGACTAAACATAACCCCTGACGGATATTCATAGATGCTGTCTGTAATTCATTCAAAGATTTTGCCTTGACTGCATCCAGCTCAGTGCCATAAACCACAGATTTGGTCGGATTTTTTTTGACTTTGCGGGCATAGTACATCACATAAGCAATGGCAATGATCTCTGTGACAGCAAAAATGAGCCAGCGGAATCCCATGCCTGAGTAAAGTTCAACACCTGCAATATCCTGTGCAATAGCGATGGTATAAGGATTCGTGGTGCCTGCGGCATATCCGATCGATACGCCCAAAAAGATAACTGCGCCACCTACGACAGCATCATAACCCAGGGCAACAAAGATTCCTACGAAAACCGGAAACAGTCCATAGACTTCCTCATAAATACCCATAGTAGATGCCATTAAACCAAGAATCAGCATTGTGATCGGAATCAATAGCTGGACACAATTGCCAATCTTCCGTACTAAAGTTCCCAGCGCAGCATCCATCGTTCCATTTTTGGTTAAAACATAAACAAAACCGTACGCAAAAATAATGAGGAACATAATATCAGCAGCGTCCACATAACCAGCTTCCAGAGCCTGAAACAGACCAAACAGCCCCGGCGCCTCAGCATCTACATACGCGTAAGAGTCAGGCACAACGACCATCTTTCCTGTAACCGCATCCTCTACACGCTCATAAGATCCGGCAGGAATGATGTGTGTAAGAATCAGCACGATGAACATAATAGTGACAAGTATCACATATGTATGCGGCATCTTAAAGTTTTTGATCCTTTCCTTTAAAGTTCTCATAAGTACCTCCTTAGTTTATAATCTTTGTAGCAACACTGCATGTTTTCTGAATGCTTATCCATCACCTTGCAGCACCACACTATAATACACATTCAGTCCCTTCAGCATTGCCTTTTCTTATATTTAAATCCTTAAAGTTACTTGAATGTCAAGTGTGAAATTGTTATAATAATAATAGTTGCTTTTTGATCATTATCCACATTCACCGGAGTTCTAAAAATGGGCAAAAAAAATCTTACCATCGGAGAAATATCCGAAATATTGAACATTACCCCTTCAACTCTTCGTTTTTGGGAAAAGGAGAACCTCTTTCATGTCAGCAAAAAGAGTAATCACTACCGAACCTATACCAATACGGATTTAATCGACATAGCTGATATCCTGTATTATCGGAATCTTGGAGTACCGGTTAAAGACATCCGTGCATTTTCTTCTCTGGAATTATCTGAATATGATCAGTTTCTGGAAAATCAGGAACGGGAACTCAACAAAAAGATTGAAGAATATCAACAGATGCTGCTAAGATCGCAAAGTCTGAAGAGGAACTATTATCGGTTGCTGAGACTGCTCGTCAATCCCTTTATCCTTGAGACTCCGGACTTTCATCACGTCATCTCGTGGGATTTCCGTGAAAAAGAACGGATCCGGCAATACGTATCCGATCCTTCATATTACGTCTGGTGTAAAGATACCAACTCAGAAATTTCTGGACGTAAAGGACTCATTGTATCTGAAAACAGTTCTTATTCCCGCTCGGATCTCATATGGGAAAACAGACCCGGCAGCCGCTACATCAGCTTTCCCGTCAAAGCCATGATTGAAAATGATTATTCCGGACTTGAAGCGCCAAAGATCGTAGGTGAAGTACAGCGCCATACCACTACCGGTTATTTAATTACTCGTCACCTCTTAAACTGCAAGATCAATGGCGAAAATGTCGAATATCTGCAGGCTTATCTTGAAATCACTGGAGCGTGGGATGATTCATTTACAAAAAGATTAATGTTAGATTAATGTTTTGGTGAATATATCCTGTTTAGACAAATGAAATTATGCATGATTTTTCACAAAAAACACTCTTTAGATTTGTAAAATAATACTTTTTTATAAACTATCTATTGCATCACATTTACTACGAGCAGCGGATCGCGTTCCGCTGCTCGTAACAGTTTCTTCCTTTATTGAAATATTGTTTTAAAAACCGGCTGCATGGACGAGATCCATGTATTCTCTGCCGCATTATAATACTTTGTATCTGCATTTACCGCAAACGGAATTCCTGCATCACTCAATGCTTTCGTCATAAATCCTGCAAATACTGTCTGTTCTTCTACACTATATGTATTTCCTTTATTATAGTTGCCCGGCATCCAGGCTCCAACCCATGTCGGAATCCCCGTCTGCTGCTGCCATGCAAGCGCCGTCTGGATCTTATCTGTAATCAGCTTTTTCTCAGCATCCGTTCCCGTAGTCCACAGCTTCTTTTCATTTGTCTTATCCGGACCGGATGCGTAAAAATGCCATTCTGCCATAAGATATCCATTGTGTGCACTTGGAATTTTCAGCTCTGACAAATAATTAGGGTCTGACCGCCAGAAGCACAGAAGCTGCCAGACCCAAATAAATTCTTTTCACTCTTGTTTTCTCCACTTATTGCCCGGAAGAAAGAAGATCATCAATCTGTTTCCAAATGCTATTGATCTCTTTCAGCATTTCCAGACGTTTTTCCTTTTCTTTTTCTGCTTCTTTTAATTTTAGGATTGCTGTATCAAAATCTTTGTTCTCGGCAGCCGCTTTCGCTTCTGCTCGAAGATTCTTTACCTGGGAATCCCCGTTTTCCTCGCGGATCGCTTTTATTTTCCCACGAAGTGTTTTTGCCTCTTTCCACACACTCTTATCGACCGGAAGCTCTCCTGTCTCCTTTTTGTTCAGATGAATATTCTTGAAATGTTCCATGGAATTTTTATTGGATTCCCTGAGAGCATCCATCTGCTCCTCCATCGCTTTCATCTCAGTACGGATCGGTTCCGCTTCCGCCCTATATTCTTTTCTTGTCTCAGCCGCAAACGCAGAGAAGGACATGATTGCAGTAAGCGATAACGCCGCGCATAAAATTTTTAAACCTTTCTTCATCTTGTTACCTCCATCATTAGATTATTTTATATGTTTATCATACTGTTATCCCTGTGTGCATTACCAGTTCACCTGTGTGGCAAAAATGCGGCAATCATTTACGGTTTTAAACTTTCCTGTTAATATGAAAACATAAATACAAATGAGGTAATTTATCATGTCAAAACTGATCTATGTAGTAGATGATGAGTCAAATATCCGTACAATGATGCAGCTATTTCTTGAAAATGAAGGCTTTACAGTAGAGACGTTTAAAGATGGTCAGGAAGCCTGTCAGGCCTTTTCCGCAAAAGAACCCGATATGCTGATCCTCGATATCATGATGCCCGGAATCGACGGTCTCAGTCTATGTACCTATTTCCGTCGTCAAAGCCATGTTCCCATTATTTTTGTATCTGCCAAAGATACGCCGCTCGACCGTGTTATGGGAATCACTCTCGGAAGCGATGATTATATTACAAAGCCCTTCCTTCCATTAGAGTTCGTTGCGCGGGTAAAGGCATTATTCCGCCGGTCTGATCCACACTTTTACGATGCCGGCATGACCGATCCTGTCACTCGGTTTGTATGTGGAAATCTGGTTCTTTTTCCTGTCAGCCACAGAGTCACAATTCAGGAACGTGATCTCAATGTAACTCCTACAGAATTTGATTTTCTGCTGTATATGATACAACGGGCAGATAACGCTGTTTCTAAAAAAGAATTAGCCGAACAGGTCTGGCATTTTCAAGGTCCTGATCCGGAAGCAGCTATACCGGAGGATTTTATTAAACGACTTCGAAAAAAACTACTTTCGTTCGGATCTACTGCCCTGATCGAGACGGTATGGGGCTTTGGTTATCGAATGAGCGAACGAAGGCCAGAAGGGATCGAATCAATATGATTGGAAAGAGTATCCAGACACGTTTATTTTCTGCAGTTTTTCTCGTGATTTTTATGATGACTTTCGGAGTCGGAATCACCTTTTTCCTTTCTTCCCGCTGGTATGTACAGTACACTGCCAGGAAAGAAACAGAGCATCTGATCAGGATGGTTCAGTCGGAGTCGGATCGTTTGAGCACTGACCCGGCTTACACTTACTCAGATTCTAAGGAAAATACGCGCGAATCTTCAAAAGCTTTGCTTCGTTCTGTCCGGCGGCAGCTCAGAGATCAGCCTTATAATGGTATATTTCTGGTTTTTAATTCCAAGCAAAAACTTGTCTTCCCTCAATCTAGTAATGACCAGAATATTTATCCGATATCTGCCTTAGAGGAACAGTGCCGACAGATGATCCAGTCAGGTGAACTGATTTCCGGAAAAACGTCCCGGATTTTACTTTCTGAAGACTTCTGGTACATCAGTATGTATGTGTTTCCGTCCAGTACACCTGTACGGGCAAAGTATTTTGTTTCTGTTGTCCAAATTCCGGATTCATCTGTTTTCTGGAATTATACATGGAAATTGTATCTTGCGATTTTACTCGCTTCTGTGTTTTTATCATCTTTTTTAGTATGGGGAATTGCAAGAACCATCTCTGTCCCGATCCAACATCTTTGTCTCCAGATCCAGAGGATCAATGGAGAAACAGACGCACAGATCCAGGATTCCTATTCTTTAAATGAACTGGAAGCTTTAAAACGCTCCTATAACCAGATGGAAGAAATGATCCGAAGATCTGAGGAAGAAAAAAGACAGTTTTTTCAAAACGCTTCCCATGATCTGAAAACGCCGCTTGCGTCTATAACCGGGTATTCCCAGGGGATCGTTTCCAATGTCATAAAGGATCATCAGAAAGCTGCCAGTATCATTCTTTCTGAAAGTCTGCGCATGACTGACCTTGTAGAAAGCATTCTTTCTCTCTCAAAAATGGACAGTCACACATTTGACCTGCATCCGACAGATCTGGAAGTAATGGAGTTTCTTGATGAGTGTGTGGATATCATGAGTACGATCCGAAGGGACTGCGTGATACATCTTGAAGCTGAACGCCCACTAATGATCCGCACGGATCCGGAATTGTTGAAGCGGGTGATACAAAATATTCTTTCAAACTGTCTGCGATATGCCGAGCACGAAATTCTGATCCGTATGAGTACAGATGGTAACTCGCTGATCCTTCTGATACAGGATGATGGTCCGGGATTCCTGGAGAAAGATCTCCCTCATATTTTTGAACGTTTTTATAAGGGTAATGGTGGAAAAAATGGAATTGGTCTTTCGATTGTATGGACCGGCATCCACTATCTTGGCGGATCCATTACCGCCGGAAACCGCACTGTGCCGGAACACGGGGCTTATTATCAGCTTTTATTGCCCCTGTCTTTTTAACCGAATCAAGTAAGTCCCCTGCTTCAATTGCGAAAAGCAATAAGCAGTG
>ERZ773149.1696-NODE-1696-length-17338-cov-6.934676_pt1 | contig 17338 bp, 18 predicted proteins | sample MGYA00511081_ERZ773149 | MGnify/ENA primary metagenome ERZ773149 (study PRJEB29015, sample SAMEA2737846) | human gut metagenome | biome: human gut; feature: human-associated habitat; material: faeces | place: China | collected 2012 ...
ATGCCTGCTTTCTTCAATTTATCTTTTAATATCTTGTTCTCATATTCAAGCAACCTAACCATCTTTCTCAATGAATCTGCATCATATGCTTCTATGTTCAAAACTTCCACCTACAATTCTTATTATTTTGTCACTGATCCAGGAAACCTGGTCGCTAAAAAAAAGAAATTTTTTCAATATTATCTACTATTGTTTCCGATACTTCTCCCCACGAAAGATCATCAACAAAATAGTTTACCCGCTTAAAATGATTCCACATTTCTTCGAGTCCAAAATCATCTTTAATCTTGTCTAAAGTTTCTCTCACTTCCTCCTCGCCAAAAGAAATTTCACGCTTCATGCAAGTAGCCGCAAATGCCTTTTTCAAAACATCAAAGCTTATCTGATCAGCCTTTGAATTCATAATCTCATATACATCATAAAAATCCCTCATTCTGGTATTCGCAAGTCCTCTTGCCAAAATCGTCTGCATCTTTTCTGCAAGAAGAGTTTCAAGATTATACGACAAAACTGAAATTGATCTGTCTTCAAACATAAGCTTGTATTTATACTCCACTGCATCTGGCGTGATTGCATCATCCGTAGAAATATCGATCTTAAAAGGTTGTCTCATTCGTTCCAGATTAGCTTCTATCATCATCCTAATGCCAGGATAATCAAATTCTTCCATGATTTCTTTTACTGATGTAATCTTAAAGTTTACTCCATCTTCAAGCTGAAGCTCACCGATTCTCTCAATGATTGCTCTAGCATCCTTCTCATTAAGAGGTAATGCTTTCACAGTGGTATCGATATCCATTGTAGCTCTCATGTCTACACCAACAATAGAAGCAACAAGCATTCCTCCTTTCAAAATAAAATTATTCCTGTATTCAGAAACAGAAACTCTTTCTAAGAACCTTTCCATAAAATATGTTCTAATTAGTGCTTGCGCAACTTCACTATTCCCGCCGGACATATTTTTTACTTTGTCTTTAAGTTGTTTCGCTGTATGAATCATACCATTACCTCCACATACATCATCACTTCATCCCTTACTCCAAGTTTAACCGCATACTCAATCAATCTTGAAAGATTCTTTTCCTTCGAGGACATATATTCCTTGATTGCTGTCTGATATAACTGAATTTCATATTTCTTTCGATCTTTAATCAAATCACAAATACATCTTTCCTTGTCATATACTTTAACCAAATTACCGCTGCTTGACGGAATTTCACAGGTCCCCATATCAAGAATCTCTGGGTTTGCGTAACGAACTTCTTTGTTTTTCTTTTTGATATGTGTTGCATTATACCCGGTAGGAACAGTGAAACAAATATGACTGTATTCTCTGTCGATAAGACCATGCAAATAAAGGGCGGTCTCGCCCGAATAAATAATATTCTTATTTCGTTGCTGGAGTACAAACAACTCATCTGGCCACACATTATCTAAGATATAAATGCCATGTGCCACTTTTTCCATATCATGCTCTCTGACGTATTTTGAGACAGATGGCTTTGATACACCTGATTCAACGGCCTTCGATGTAATCAAATACCCATTGTCTTTTTCAATTAGCGATTCCAAAATATCTGATGTTGACATAGTTGGCCTCCTTATCCTTGATATTTACTTTTGTGCTTAAATTTTATTATATTTAAGTGTAAAAGTAAATATAATCCTTATATGCTTGCAGGAGTAAAAGATAACATAACTTCAAATACCTCGTTTAATATTCCTTCTCTATCTCTCCATCTATTCCATACATTTTCTTGAATGCATTAAGGTCTGCCTGGTTCTTAATCAGCATAACTTCTTCTATCTTACCTGTATGAATGTTCTTAAAGCCTGCAACCTGCTCACCATTACATATGCTCGCTTTGATTACCGGTTTCTTATTTTCTTTATCATATACCTTTGTAACTGTCTTTTTCTTAAATAGTCTCACTCTGACCACCTTCTTTTGAATTTGCCATCATTATCATCCCAGCTGTAGCCCTCGCCACAGCCACATCTTCCCTGTTTTCCATCATGTGGAAAGCTTTCATCTCCACCATATCCATCCTGCTAATCCACCTATTATAGCAAATACTCCAATAGCTACCAGAAACAAAATTACGTTTTCTACGATAGAATTCTTGTTATTTCTCATAATCACACACTCCCTTATTAGTTGCAAATGATATCAGCTCTTTGATTGTCTTTAGTATATGACTTTACGAGTCCCAAAGTATGCCCTCGCAATTCGAATTTTTGTTCCAAAATCATCAATCAAAACTTTAATCAAAAATCGAAATCATCACTTTCATCTTCCATGTATGATTTTTCCGCAGCTTCATACACCGATTCAGTATGAGTATCAAACAGCACCCATTCCACCAAATCGAAGCTGTTCAGATTATCCTGCAAGAACCTGTTTACTGTATGTACTGCAATATTTGCTGCCAACTCAACCGGAAAACCATATGCTCCCGTTGATATGGAAGGAAATGCAATAGACCTGATTCCATTATCCATTGCCAACTTCATGGAATTAAAATAGCAGTTAGCAAGAAGCTCCTCTTCTCTATTACTTCCTCCATTCCATATCGGTCCTACAGTATGAATAACATAATCACATGGTAAATTATAGGCTTTTGTTATCTTTGCTTCTCCTGTTTCACATCCGTGAAGTGTCCTGCACTCCGCCAGAAGTTCCGGTCCTGCTGCTCTGTGAATAGCACCATCTACACCGCCTCCACCAAGAAGTGAGTTATTTGCTGCATTTACAATTGCCTGCACATCTCTAATTTTTGTAATATCGCCTTTTACTGTCCTTATCATATCCTAATCACTCTCTATTCCCAAATTTATCCCATGGGAAGTGTTTAGGATCGTCTTCTGTTCCTTTGTGCTCTTTATCTATTATCCATTCTCCAACACTATTATTTTCCAATGGTTCTAATAGCCCTATGAGTTTGTCAAATTTTGTATTGGCCATCCTATTCACCTTCTTCCAATTTGCTTCTAAGTTCTTGCAAACTTTCTTCTATTTTATCGACATCAACAAAATGCAAATTTACTGTTGTTCCATCTCCACTCTCAAACCGGATTGGATAATGATTTCTCATTTCATCATTCACCGGGTATAACAGCCATATTTCAGGTGTGTTATATTTCTTCGAGTATGCATACATCTGATACATATCCGCTTGTGAAATACCATAATTTACTCTTTCGTTATCAACAAGGCTTTTCCACTTAGTATCCAGAATTACTGTACGCTCTCCTCTTTTCATAACAATATCCGGCCTTAGCGCAAACTGTCGCCTTGGTTCTGTAAAAAGATAGTGTCCTTTGTCCTGGCTGGATACATCCCAGCCTTCCGGACTCATCACCTTTTTCATCTGCTGTGCTACATAACTTTCATATACAGACTCCATCGGGAACAGCAACGCTCTTGATGCTGTGGAGCCGGAGAACGTCGTAAAGCTCTTATTCATCAGAAATACCTTAGACCACTGCATAAGCATCTCATAATCTTTTGTATTTCTATTAATAACCACCTGTGAAAAGTCCTTCGCATAATTTACCGAAGCATCCACCATCTCAAAAGCTGTTAATAACTGTCTTATTTCTTTTGAGTTTTCTGCACTTGTCGTCAATTTCTGTAACTTTGCGAGTGTTGCCTTTACAAGCCGGTTTTCTGCCCTATTGGGATGGAATTCTTCATAAGCTACGTAAAAGCGTTCCTTGTGGGCCAAATTCGCCCTCACCTGCTGATTTACCAGCAGTTTTCCTTTGTAATAACGCAAATTATCTTCCTGTCCAACATAATTTGACTTTATACCGCGTTTCACCAACTGTCTGACTTCCTGCAGATACATATTGATAAACAGCTCGTATAAATTCATCTGGTCTACTTTTAAAAAAGCATCGTTGAAAACCTTACTTGGAAAATCCTTCATGCTTCGGAGCATTCTAAGGAACACTCTCTTGGTTTGCACATTTCCTTCGTCTTTCGCTCCAAACGATATCTTTGGAAGTACCTGGATCTGGAAACCATTCTTCATTTGAATCAGACCAACGTAGTTCTTTATAGAGACTACTTCTCCAACATTACGTCGGTAGCCAATCTTCATAAAGTCTAACGCATCTGCACTATCCGTATCTCCGGTAAACTCATGGATAAACGCCACCAGATTATCGAATTCTTTCTGATTCAAATATTTGTATTTTTCATCATCTTTATAATCCGCATTGCAGATAATGGAGTCAAACTCTTTTACCTCAAACGGTTTACCCATGTTATCACCACGCTTTACAAAATTTCCTTATAACTATTGATATTGCCAAAGGCTACCTTATTGATTGAATATCTCTTTTCCGGAAGATCAATCACGTCTTCAACATTACCTTTGAAAATATTCTTTGCTACTACTTTCTCATCAAGAATAAACTTCAAGCTATCATCACTCTTGGCGTTATCGCCCAATACAAGCTGTATCTTCTGATAGTCCTCATAGAAATATTCCTGTAATAATGGAATTACAGATTTTTCAAATATAGACTGCAGCTTTGAAAGTGATGCGTCATCCTTAAGTCCAGTAAAGAAGGCATGTCCAATTGTGTGCTCTCTATCATATAAGAATGTAATTCTTTCATTGATTTTATCAAGCATTGCTGCAACATCCAAATCCTCTACCTTATCCGCATGAATCTTTCTAAGCACATCTGAATCCGGCATCATTTCAATAAACTGGAATCTTCTACGAAGGGCTGTATCCATCAATGCAATTGATCTGTCTGCTGTATTCATTGTTCCAAGTATATACACATTAGATGGTACACTAAATTCATCTCCTGAATATGGTAATATAGCTGATGCTGATTCAGACATCCCAGCTCTCTTTGTACTTTCAATTAATGTAATTAATTCCCCGAATATTTTTGAGATATTTCCCCTGTTAATTTCATCAATAATAAATACGTGTGGCTCTGTATTTTCTTCAATCACTGTACTTTCTAAGCCTGGATTTACTTTCTCAGCTAACTTAATAACATCCTTTACATTCATATTAGGGACTTTTGCAAAAGTCATTCTATGAAGTAACTTACCATTATTTATATCAGTAATATCCTCATCAATATTTTTTGCAAGCCATTTCACTGCTCTTGCAGTCTTATACATACTCTTATCTTGCAGCTCAGCTGCTTCATCTGTTACTATTGCAATTCCGTCAATTGTCTTTCGAGTTTTAAATGACAAAATAATATCGCCAAGCTTCACATCTTCCACAAAAGAACGCGCTTCATCTGAATCTATGTCAAATCCCATTCGAACATTATTTTCTTCAAAGCATTCCTGTTTTACTTGATTCAGATCTCCATTCATAATGGTTAACTTCCATATTCTAGCCCCTGCATCAATAGAATCACCGTTTTTTGTTCGAACAATGCTTCTCGCATTTTCGCAAAACTCCTTAAATACCCCTGGTTCTATTGTATATCCAATATCTTGCTTATTCTCATCTATAATCGGTTTAATTCCCTCTATAAATTCCTCATATCCATATGATTGATGAAATGTAGTAAATGCTATTCTTCCAGCTTTTTTTAATTCATTGTATCTTTTCATAACTGCGTCATAATCTGTAAGTTCATCTACAGACTTCCCATCGCAAATTGCAACAGCGTATGTAGCAGAATTATATGTTTTTCCTGTTCCAGGAGGTCCATATAATATTAAATTCTTATCAAACTCTTTATTTGCTTCTTTCATCTCCTGGAACACACCTCTTTCCTCTAATGCTTTGATTGCCTCCATCAAAGGCTCTCTCATTTTATAAGAAAATACACCATCGGCACTGTCTGCCAAATCTCGTCCATAGAACAAAACTGGCCAGTATTGATTTTCTCCTGTATCTCTTGCACATAACGGACAGTTTGTTTCCTTATGTACAGCCTTAGCAACATTGATTGCATTCGTGTTATAATGCGCGGCGCCATTTCCATATTTATTCGCTATCTGCTTGCAGGTTCCTATTCCACCCATCAAATACAAATAATGAAGGATATCTAACCATGCGCTTTTTACAATATTCTCATCACCCAGAATTCTTTCATATTCTTCTGCAGTAATTCCTGGATCATATTCAGCAAGACTTGGATAATACTCTATCTTTTCAATTCCAAGTACATGGTCATAATATGGCAGTATAGCTGCTATGGCCTTAGTTATTTCTGTATGATAATAAGCGTTTGTTTCATCTGGCTTTCTATCAATGTACTTACATATTTGCACTTTCTTGAGCTTTCCAGATTCAACTTCCTGCTTTATTTCATCTTGCGTCTTATTCAAAATATCTGGAGTTTCCCACTCATTGCTACCAGAAACAGAAACATAAACTAGGCCTGCCGCCACATTAAGAGGAATGTCTAAATGTGAATGGTACTGTTTCATTATGTCTTTGTCATCACCATCATTTTTTATTTCCAAACTTACTCGATAACAAGTATCGCTGTTACGTTTTTCTACAAACACCGATACACTTACTGGATTATCCGCATATTTTCCGTATTTTAATGGTGCCCATAAATAGCGGCGTGTTTTTGTATTTGAACCATCCAGCCAAGACATAGACATGCATTTTTCTAACTTAAATCTAACAGCAAATGCTTCTGCCATCTTTTTCAACTCAGCTATAGCATTCTGTCCTTTTTTCTTTACTTCCAAAAGACGACTTACTTCTTCTGCTGCAAGCCCCGGTGCATCTGGCTTAGAATACGGAACATCTGTGTTATCTCGTAGATAATCCAGAACTCCTATGTAATCAATTTTACTATCATTTCCGATAATCGTTGGATACTGCTCTCTGACAAAATAGAACAGTTCTTCCATTGTTATTTTATTCCCATTCATAGTCAACTCATCCGCCATGTTGAGCCCTTCCGGGTGTGTTTTCTCCGGAAATTCATCCAGAAGACTTAATCTTCTCAATGAACTATTTTCTTCGGAATCTCCCCGGAGATAATTATTAGATGAGTTATCATTATCCGCGCAACACCACTGCGAACAACGAGCATTTGCCACACTGCTTTCCGCCAACTTTTGTGCACGCTGTATGATTGCTGTTTGTTTAAAATACATATCCGTTTTACTACATGTAGGATTACTATCAAATACTTCTGCTGCAAGTAGTGCTGTCGCAATCCATACTGCTGTATTTACAGGATATCTATATTCAACTCCACCTATTGATTCTAAATACTGTTTAACCGATTCTGGCATGCGTATTGGCCCTTGTGGTGACCTAAATCCATGTTTCACCAGTTCTTCCCTGGAATATTCATCACCCACGTACTCTTCAAGTAACTCTAATTCCATATAGCGGCCAGCCGTACCATCAAACTGGCCTGAAAGATCATATTCTCGATCATCAATATCCGATTCGTCAAGATCAGCCTTGTTTACTCTACATTTAAATTTAATTGCTTTTACATTTCCTGATACATAAATATAAACTATATCACCAGCCGTCATATTTGCCTTTTGTGCCCAATCCACTCTATGCAAATTATGAAATGCATCTACTACATTATATTGTTCTGGATTGCCTGATATAATCCACTCTGTTACTTTCGTCTGCTTCAAACATATCACCTCTATCCCCAAAAATGTATAAATATTCAATTTTTATTCTATCATATTTGTGCAGATTTTACATCCTGTAGTAATAGGCTCTCCGACATTATTACATTACCTTCCTATCTTGAAATCATATTAAGGCCAAACAGTTCGTTATATTCTTCTTTTTGTCGATATAGATTCTGCTTTAATCGTTTCTAATTCATTGCTCCTATAGTTTGCAATATGAGTTCTGTCACATTCCCATTTGCTTATTGCATCCTCATAATGTAACCTGCCTTTACTTCGATGTATGAGATAATCTAAATGAGAACAAATCTCTTCTCTTGTCAAAATCTCAAAGTCCACCGCTGACTCTAGAATATACCAACGCTTAGAACATAAAAGATTATCTGTTGCACTTACATTATATCCAATTTTATGTAACAGTGACTCCTTATTTAATTCAAAATCGCAGTCATCATAACCGTAATCTTTCACCAATTCTTCCTTTTCATCAATATGGCAAAGTACTACACCTTTTTTCTTCAACATTTCATAATCTTCATCTAGAATATAATATTTATCACATACATAACAATATGCTGCAGGTACTTCTACTCTTCTTACCCCACCTGAGAATAACCCTAACGGAACGCTGCACTTTATATCTTTCAGTCTGTGTCCACCGGAAGTGCACCTATTAGTATTTACTCTTACTATAAAATCATGCGGACTAATTGACACAACTTTATTTGCAGGCTCAATATATGTATAATTATCTGGTAAAGAACTATTAGAATAAAAATCTCTCGGGGAAATAAAATATTTTTTACATCTAAGACATTGCTTTATATTACAAGGATAAATTTTTCCCTTACATGCCAAGACTCTATTTGTCAGACGTACACTTCCTGTCATTTTTCCCAAACAAACATGCTGTTCTGAATTGCCTACATAAATTTGTGCATCTGTTGGGATAACATTATGCTCCTCGTTCTTTTTACGAATCGTATTTTTTTCATCATTAGAAATCCCCATATACTTTGACAATGAACCCTTAATTTGTTTATCTTTTCTTTTTTGAATGATTCCAAGCAATTTATCAACTTCCGGATACTGCCCATTCTTTGATTTGTGTTTATTATGAAAACTATTTTGCATCTGTATCCGCAATTTTATATCATTCACATTCCCATTTCCTATGTCGTTCTTTCTTAGTTGCATTGGGTTAATATGCATTTTACGGTACACTGTATGTATATATTCTATCAATTCAGGTGTTCCATATCCAATATCGCAAGTTTGACATATTTTTAGTGGCAAAAGTACATCTTCTTCTATTAACTCTCCATTACTATATATTTTAGCCATTTTTTTGCCGTTTTTTAATACACTATTACAGACCGGACATTTATTATAATCATCCCAATTAGTTGGGAAAAATGGTACTCTTTTATATACTTCTTCAATTTGTACATTCGAATCAGCCATTTAATTTTCCCTCTATACAAAACAATAAGCACAGTTCGAACTCTAACGTTCCTATTTTTTTCTTACTCTTCTATTAAATTTACACGTAGGATAATTCTCGCATCCCATAAATTTACCAAAAGGACCTTGTATTAATCGCAAACGTCCACCACATTCAGGACATATATTAGGATCATATCTTTGCTTTTGTCTTGCTTTTTCCTCTGAGACATTTACTTCTGTATTTATATTCGGATTTCTTGAGCATTCATAGCACTTCCCTTTATTTAATTTTCCGAAACCACCATATGAAGCAAATGCACTTGCCGGAGCAAATTTTCCACAGAACTCGCACAGTACCCATCTGCGTCCTCCTTCATCAGTTAAAACCCTATCTTCCGGACAATCACCACTATTTATGACTTTTAGGAATTCCTGTCTCTTCTGTCTTTTTTCAACCTCAACTCTTTCTTGTTCCATTCGGGCTTGTTCTTTTTTCTCAGCAGCAATTTTTTCCTGCTCTATTCTTTCTTTTTCTCTACGCTCAAGTTCTGCCTTTCTATCTTTTTCAGCTTTTATTCTAGCCTGTTTTCTTCGTTCCTCGTCAGCTCTCCAGGCTTCTTCAGCATGTATCTTATCCAACTCACGCTGATAAATAATTGCCTGCTTATGCTTATTAAACTCCAGTTGTTTTTCCTTTAACATATCAGACAGCGAATGCTTATGATACATTACCTGTGATGAATCAGATATGTCAAATTCACTTAATTTATCTCTTGCTATATTGACTTTTTCCCATACTCCATCAGCATTTTTTTCATAATATACAACTGTCAACTCAGCCTTTGAATAATCAGCTCCATCTACATTTAAAAGCAGGCAATAGCCCTGTCTCTTCTGAATTTTCATTAACCCTTCCGGGTACTGTCCATTTGTTTCGGATTTATCCCCTGACGCAACATAAATAATTGAATTACCATTGCTATGCTGTTCAAGAATAGTAAATTTATCATCAGATAAATTACGGTATTCATTGCAAAAAGATAAAGCTACCTTCTTTTTCGCTGACAGAAATGTAAATTCATATTTTCTTTCAGACTCAGATACAGTTCTTATAGGAACCCTGCTTTCAATATCATCTGTATGCAGTTTATCCTCCAGCCAACATTTTAGAGCAATCTTTGAATCAATTGAATTAATTCCTTCAACGGGCATCTGACATATACCATCAAAGCCCTCTTTTATTCTAAAATGCTGTTCTCTTAAATTTCGTTCACCTGCCACCAGTACAAGATTTGCTCCACAGCCACAAGGACAGAACAACTCATTATTACGGCTTTTTGCTCGAAGCTGTTCAAGTTTGTCCGGAATATTAATTTGTTTACCATCTATGACGGTATAAATTGATTCAATTCCTATAAATTTTCCATCACATAATGCCACTGTTCTTTGAGCCATATGATTTCATCCCCCTAACTGCTTCATAAGTTTACATTATAATTCTCCATCTTCCTGTGACTGCCTATATCTCCTCTGATAATAGTCCATAGCCCTATAATCAATCACATCCTTCATCTGACAAACCATCACCGGATTATCAATTAGCGGTCTCAGCTCTTCTCTAAGCCCGATTGCCGCACCATCTTTCTTCACAAAAAATCCCTTTCCCGACTCCAAAAGGAAATGCACCGGCATCGATAGAATCTTCTTTAAATGTTCCTTATCCGATATGGAATTGTATTTTTGAATCGTCATATTTTTATCGAGATCTTTCCAGTTGGTTCCGGTTGAAAAGAACTCCTTCCAGCTTGAAAGCAGCTGCTCTTCCGACACCTCCATCAGGATATTTCCATGATTATAAAAAGCCATAAGCACTGGCATTTTATACACCTTTGACATGCTTGTATTTTCAAGCAGACTGATAAATTCTCTTCCTATTCCTTTGTAAAAAACCTCTTCATCCTGATTAAGCTCATCCAGTTCTTTAAGAAATTCGAGATATTTCTTAAATGGATTATCCTTTGAATGAGCAATGGCTATTTCATAAATTCCATCGTCCATATATGTGAACAAATCCATTCTGTCCGGGCGCCTTCCGAGAAACTCCTTCACCCTGAAATATTCATTAATTATATGGTCTTTAAGCTTTAAATGTTTTCTGTCCATTTCCGCAAAAAGATCAATTAGCTTCATATCAAAATCTACCAGACAATCATCCGGAAAAGCTGATGTATCTGACGGATTATACACAGCTGCATGCTGATTACTCCTGTCTGACAGAAGAAAACGCACTCTGCCCGCCTTCTCATAATTGCCGATAAAATCAAGCACAGTCAGAAACTCTTTTCCTCTGCATTTACGGAGTCCTCTTCCAAGCTGCTGGAGAAAAACTATCGGAGATTCCGTAGGCCTGAGGAACATTACCATATCAACTGATGTGATATCCACACCTTCATTAAACATATCCACTGAAAAAATCACTCTGATTTTGCCCTGCTTAAGCTGCCTAATAGCTACATTTCTATCCTCTGTATATTCGCCGCTTGCATCGCTGAACACTGCTACAGATGGTATTCCCCTTTTTGAAAATTCTTTTGCCATCTCTCTTGCATGCTCCCTTGAACAGCAGAAACCAAGCGCCTGCCTTGAGCCGTATTTACAATAATATTTGTAAATCAGCTCATATCTGCGAACGTTGCCTATATAGGTTTCATTTAATTCCTTTTCGTCATATCTGCCTCTTACTATATGCAGCTTTGAATAATCTGTTTCATCAAAGATTCCATAATAATGAAACGGCACAAGCATTCCTTTGTTGATTGCTTCCTTTAGTGAAATCTCATATGGCACATTGTAATCGCAGATTTCATAGATATTTTTTCCGTCCATTCTCTCCGGAGTCGCGGTGAGTCCCAGGAGAAATTTTGGCTTAAAATAATCAACAATTCTCTGATACTGTTCATTAACAGCATGGTGGAATTCATCAATCACAACATATGTAAAATAATCCGGTGCAAAGTAATTTTCATTCAGATATTCCACTCTGCCAAGAGTCGCTACTGACGCAAAAATCACCGACTTTTCAGTGCATTTACTATCTCCGTTAAAGAATCCGTAATCATCTGAATCACGTACATTTTTAAATGATTCTGCAGCCTGCTTTAATATTTCCTCGCGGTGTGCAACAAACAAAACTCTCTCATAATTTTTTGAATCAAACGCCGCAAGATATGTTTTTCCGACACCGGTTGCAGCCTGAACCAATGCTCTCCTTGCGCCCTCCGCTCTCGTATTTTCAAGCGCACACAAAGCCTCTATCTGCGCGCCTCTCGGCTCAAATAGTGGTATCTGATTTGATGTCTCTTTATCGTCCTTCAAATCGTATCTGTCCAAGTCCTTTGATACTGCCGGACGGTGCCAGTTCTTTGAATATTTTTTCAGTTCTTCATCGTCTATTACTATGGAATGATTTTCGAATAAGTCTACAAAAGTATTGTAAAACTTCTCATAATTAATCGGATCTGTTTTATTGCTGAATCTGTAATTCCACTCGATACCGGATGTCAGTGCACTTCTTGAAATATTAGAGGAACCAATGTATAGCTCACTGTAATCCTTGTAATGAAACATATATGATTTTGGATGAAATGAACGGTTTTTCTCATTATAAAAGCGCAAATCGATCTGGTCACCAAGCTTATGCTTTATGAGATACAGTGCTGATGGCTGCGTAATGCCAAGATAGTTTCCTGTCAAAATCCTGATTTTTGCACCACGTTTTAGTGCATTATCAAGCTCACCGAGCAGCATTTTCACGCCTGATTCCATCAGGAACGAAACAATAATATCCACACTGTCAGCCTTTTTTATACTGTCTGCTAGCTGAAAGTACAGATACATTCTCTTATCCGCGCCTCCGGTCATTGCATCTGTCGAATATTTTATTTCATATACATCATCTAATTCTTCTGCAGTATTACGTTCAGCCATTTTTCTTCTCCCCGCCCCGGTCTTACATCGCCTGTAATCCACTCTTCCTTCACTTGCAGATTATCTATTTCACCAACAAACTTTTCAAATGTCTTTTCCGTGAAATCTGTAAAATAGCGGCCATTTCTCTCGCCCTCAAAATCACCATACTTAAAGGATGTGTAGATTATGCTGTCTTCCTTTAATGCTTTAAACATTTTCATAAACACGGCTTTAAGTTCATTCTTAGGAAGATGAAGTATTGACGAGCAGGCCCATATGCCATCATATTTTTTGTTCTCATCAAGCTCTTCAAAAAGCAGCCTTCTGACTTGTATTCCTGTGTAATTGCTTGCGATATGACACATTTCCTCTGAGCCGTCTGTAGCATCAACATAAAAGCCCTGTTCCAAAAAATATTTTGTATCTCTTCCTGAACCACAGCCAAAATCCAATATATATCCGTGCTCCGGCAACAGTTCTTGAAAATGCTTCTGTGTCTCGTAAAAGTTTACATCTATCGTTGTTTTTGCAAAATTATCTGCATTTTTGTTGTAATATTCCAAGGTTTTGTTTTTGTTCATCATGAGTTTATTATACCATTAAGCATTGAAAAAAACTATATTTTAAAACCTAACTGATCTTCATCATTTACTTTGTCTTCCTCTATCATCACCGTCTTATCCTTACCATCTCTGATTACTTTGCAAATGACTCCGCCGTCTGTCACAAACACAATCTTTCCTTTTGCCTTACCACCGATTTTGTCATACAGTCTGCCTGCACTCATTGACTCACCCTTCACGGTGTATGGGCTGTTGGCTACGTAGCCCACCTTGCCAAATCCTTTTATCTTTACCTGTATTGCTTCGTTGTCATACTCATTGTCCGGCTCCTTGACAAGCTTGACCTTCATGCCTTTTTCCATGAAGTCACTTCCGTAATAATGGTTGCATCCTGCTATTGTAAAATACATTTCTTTCATTGTCGTGTCCTCCTGCTATTATACCGGTCCGTCGATTTTACATTCATCATAATATTTGCACAGCATACATAAGCTGTTGCAGTGTTTTGAATGATGCAGTGTCCTCTTTATCCAGTAAATAAATTTTTCCATTTTGTCCTATCCTCCTGTTTTTCGTAAATTAAATGCTTGTTTCTTATGATGGCTATAGCTTAGCATTTTACGAGTCCCAAAGTCTGCCCTCGCGCATCGAATCTTTGTTCTTTATTGCAATAAAACTACAAAAAAAGACGCAGAATCTGCTCTGGCATTTCCAATGAGATCACAATGCGAGTATTGAAAGTACCAGTAAAAATAATGTTTCTGCCGTAGAAACAGAAACAGTTTCAAAATATGCTAGAAAATATTTATGAAGTCTACCAATTAATGAGTTTTCATTGTATAATGTCTTTGTCGTACAGGTTCACTTTCCTTTTTAATGTTTTTGTGCAAATTCATTATACATCAGAAAGCCCTGTACAATTTTTTTTATGAAAAAAGTTGTAAATTGGTGTTTTATAATTAACTCATAACCACAAGAGAAGGTGCTTTTAATGGCTATCATAAAATAATTCGACAAAAGATCTGGTATGTGAGTAACAAATCGAAAGTTGAAGGAGAACTGGCGATGGATGGAAAAAGTCGGGTTTTCAGACCTGAGGCTGAAAAAATTTGGCATGAAGATTATCAATGTGAATATTACAGGGGAGTTATCATAGATGGTGAAGACAATATTGTGGAACGTTGCGCTAAAATGCACCCCAACTATACAGCAGCTTTTAGTGATGCTGTAGAAAAAATGTCAGTCAGTCCTTTATATTCACGACAGACAAGCCCTGATATGAAGAAAAAACTGGAAGAATATAAAGCTAAAAAAGCACTAGAGAAAAAAAGGAAAACTAACGTTATTTTTGATCCGAGAGAACGGAATGAGTGGAAGTATATTTATGATTCCTGCAGAGGAAATTTATATCGGTTTAGGTATTTAAATCAGGAAGAAACAGCTTCTGTATTCCTTTCAAGAAAAGGGCATCCTATATTAGGTGAAATATTATCGCGGAATGGCGAAGCTGATTTGGCATTTTACAGTAGCAGAATTAAGAATGAGTATGACATTGAAAATCTACCAGGACATAAGGATATTTGGAAGATTTTGTCTGTTACAAATATTTCTAAAAATAAAAATGGGGATAGCGAAGTGACAATTAATTATCTTGAGTTTAGTAACTTGACCAAAGATTTTAAAAAAAGAGAAAAAACCAAAACAATTGTCATTAAGAGAAAATGGAATTTCTATAATGAACTTATGGATTTCTTAGTCGAAATGTAAAGTTGCATAGGACGCATTGTTGGAGTACTGTGTGAGGAAAGTGAATCTATGTAAGGTGGTGTGTGTAATGGATTATTATGATGGACTATCAGAAAAGGAAATACATTATATTGATGAAGCAAGGATAATCGGTAGAACGGAAGGAAATAGTAAAAGATTAAGTGATTTGATCACATAGCCTTTAATAATAAATTCTTTTAATACTCGATTTGCCCAAATGCGGAACATCGTAGCCTTTTTAGAATTAACACGGTATCCGACAGCAATAATGGCATCCAGATTGTAATAGCTTGTATTGTACCGCTTGCCGTCTGCCGCAGTTGTTTCCATTTTGGAAACAACTGCTTCTTCCTGCAATTCGCCGGATGTAAAAATATTTTTCAAATGTTTTGAAATAGCCGCCTTTTGCACTTCAAATAATTCTGCCATCTTTGCCTGCGTCAGCCACAAGTTTTCCTGATATAAAAGGATTTCAACCCGAACTTCACCATTATCGGTTTTATAAAACAGGATTTCCCTTGTTTCATAAGGAGTTAGCCCATATTCTTCGTTCATATCCATTCCCTTCCTTTCCTATCAGAACATACTATAATTAACGAGCCATTTGAGTTTCTTTCAAAATAATAAATATCACTTGCTTTTATTACTTTTTTTGCACCCAAGTAATTTCTATATATTATTTGAGTTGGCTCCAAATGAATATACCAGACATCAAACATTATGCTTAAAATATACCATAATAAACAAAAAATAACTATACCAACATTTAAGTAAATCTTTGCTTCCCCACTAACATTTGATGGAATAGTACTCAAAAAAGATAATAACACTGTAAAAAACACTGCAATCACGAAAAGAAAATAAGAAATCTTTTTCTTAGAGAAATAGGTTCTTCCCATCTCATCCTTTTTATATTTTACATTTCCTAACAATTTAGGAACGATAATTTTTATAAGAGTAAAAATTATTACATATGTGAATGCTCTAATTCCAATCCATATATAGTCCACAAATCAAACCTCCTATCAACATACTAAAAACAAACATACATACAATAAAACCAAGCATGCAACTAATAATCCCTGATATCCATAGCGCAGGATGTATTTTTCGAGTCTTTCGTGTGATAATAGAAATCACGCTTCCAATAAACGAGAATAATGGTCCCAAAAATATAACATCAATATAGGTATACTGCTGCATTCACGATTGCCTGCACCTTTTTTCCGTACCCTGGAATTAAAGCTTTCTCAACAGCTCGCTTGGCCTTTTCCTGTCGTCCTTGCCTTTATTGATTTCTTTATACTCGGTGTCCTCATTCCAAACTTCATCTTAATCGCCTCTGTTGTTTCAAAAAACGCTCCTGCTGCCAAGTACATGGTCAAATTCATCAAGAACATCCGTCATCAGTCCCTTATCAATCCGACTTTTACACTCTGCAATCAACACAGCAGGGATTCCATAAAATGCTTCAGAATTTCAAATTCATGGTGCAATCCATCCGTCCATACCGGACCTACTGTATGAATAATATATTTTGCCTTTAGGTTATATGCACCAGTGACAGCAATATCACCTCTTGCAATTTTGCCGATATTCGCTCTTTCTGCGAGGAGCTTTTCTTTTCCTGCTGCCTCATATATTGCTAAGTCCGTGCCACTTACACATATCGGATTTGGATTAGCAGTATTTACGATTACATCTGCTTTTACTCGTGTAATATCGTTGCGGACAATCTTAAATGGCATTGTGGCACCTCCTTATCCATGCCTGTATTACTTTAACAGCTTCCTTATCTGCTTATCCGTTGCCTCCGGATACATCTCATGCATATAATCTACAATCTGCTTCCATGAATCCTGTGGATTATCCTTATAACAGGAAGTCACATAATCGTATCCATAGATATGCTCAATAGATGAATACACTGCCACATCCCATCCATATTCAATACCTCTTTTATTCACTCTCT
>ERZ773149.1698-NODE-1698-length-17332-cov-12.117150_pt1 | contig 17332 bp, 16 predicted proteins | sample MGYA00511081_ERZ773149 | MGnify/ENA primary metagenome ERZ773149 (study PRJEB29015, sample SAMEA2737846) | human gut metagenome | biome: human gut; feature: human-associated habitat; material: faeces | place: China | collected 2012 ...
AACCGGAAGCGGCAGAACAAAGGCTTGCAAATCTTTTATCCGAAGTTATGTATGACGATTCTGAATCGGTATAGTAAGATAATCGGAGTTATGATACAATGAGCGCAAGCGAGTCAAGCTGTTTACAGATTTGACGAGCGGCGAATTGGCTTATGGACTTGTCCATAAGATGCCTACACGCAAGAAGCATTTCAGCAGTTCCGATTGTCTGATATCGAAAGGAGACATACGATTATGGCAAAAGGATCTGTTAGAAAAAAAGGAAAGAAATGGTACTATCGCTTCTATGTAGAGGACGCAAGCGGAAAAATGGTTCAGAAAGAATACGCCGGAACCGAAAGTAAAAGTGAGACGGAAAAGCTTCTCCGCAAGGCACTGGAAGACTACGAAGATAAGAAGTTTGTTGCAAAGGCAGATAATCTTACCGTAGGGGAACTTCTGGATATGTGGGCAGAAGAAGAACTGAAAACTGGGACACTCAGCAACGGTACAGTGGAAAATTATCTTGGTGCAATCCGATGTATCAAAAAACACCCGATTGCAGACCGCAAACTGAAAACAGTTACTGCCGAACATTTACAGGCATTTCTTGATCTGCTTACATTCGGTGGTGAGTTTCCAGACGGGAAAGTAAAAAAGGGATACAGCAAAGATTATATCCATTCTTTTTCCGCAGTGTTACAGCAGTCATTCCGTTTTGCAGTATTTCCAAAACAGTTAATCAGTTTCAATCCGATGCAGTATATTAAGCTGAAAAAGCAGGCAGAGGAAGTTGACCTCTTTTCCGATGATGAAGTGGAAGAAGGTACACAGCCGATTTCACATGAGGATTATGAACGGCTTATCCAATATCTGGAAAAGAAAAATCCACCTGCTATTCTTCCGATTCAAATTGCGTATTATGCCGGGCTCCGTATCGGGGAAACCTGTGGTCTTACATGGCAGGACATTAACCTTGAGGAACAATGCCTGACCATAAAACGCAGTATCCGCTACGACGGCATGAAACACAAAAATATTATCGGACCAACGAAACGGAAAAAAGTAAGGATTGTTGATTTTGGAGATACGCTGACTGAAATACTGAAAGCTGCCAGAAAAGAACAGCTCAAAAACCGGATGCAGTATGGCGAATTATATCACCGCAATTACTACAAAGAAGTGCATGTGAAAAACAGGGTATATTATGAATACTATCATCTTGACGGAACACAGGAAGTCCCGACAGATTACAAAGAAATCTCCTTTGTCTGCCTGCGACCAGATGGCTCTTTGGAACTGCCGAGTACACTCAGCATTGTATGCAGATCAGTGGCAAAGAAGCTGGAAGGATTTGAAGATTTCCATTTTCACCAGTTGCGTCACACTTATACCAGCAATCTGCTTTCCAATGGAGCTGCACCGAAAGATGTACAGGAACTGTTAGGACACTCTGATGTCAGTACCACAATGAATATTTACGCTCACTCAACAAGAAAAGCAAAACGGGATTCCGCAAGACTTCTTGATAAAGTAGCGAGCAATGCTTAACTAAAAATTTCCCTTATTTCCCTTGCGGATTCCGCATAAGGGCAAAAATAAGGGAAAATACATATCATTTCACTATTTAATGGGCTGAAAAGCCTGTAAAATAAGGAAAGTTCAGGAAATCTCTCCACAAATCCCGATTTATTGAGTTTGAAAAGAAAAATCGGGTGGCTTGCGAGTAGCCTAAAAATCCTCATCTTTTTATTCATAAGTAAAAGGTCTAACTGATTTTTGTTGATCAGTTAGACCTTTTTTATTTTGCTCTCATTTATCTGAATTTTCTGATTTTGTGCAACAAATGACCTTTCCCGTGGCCTACAAGTGAGAGGGTTAGATCAGACCCTCCGGCGGCATCTTGGCGCGGACTTGGCTGCTGTCGTACTCCGGGTAATGGTAACGCCAGCGGTCGTACTCCTCCTGAGAGATCTCTCCGGCCTCCAACTTGGCGGCCTGTTCCCGCCAGGTCCAGAGCATCTCGTGCAGTCGGGCGGCATCCTTGTTTTTGCGAAAATTTACCTGCAAGGAAAGCTCGCCATCCTGCTCTGTGACTTTCAGCCCGTAGTTGTCCTCCAGGGTAAACAAGGTGTGCATCAGCCCTACATAGGAGTCTATGTCCGGGACAGAGAGCGCATGGGGCGAGACATCCAGCACTTCAGCTAGGGCAGCGGTCAGGTCTGCCTTTGGGGTTCTTGATCCTGTTTCGTACTGTGCAAGGCGTACATCAGCAGACTTCTCCGGGAAGCCCAGTGACATGCCAAGATATTTTTGTGTCATCCCCCGCAGGAGACGGAAAAAGTGGATTCGTTCGCCAATCGCCATATCATCAACTCCAGTCTATGATTGTTCTTATTTGAAACATAGCATATTTGCTTAGCTTTGTCAAGATAATCTAAGCAAATTTATTTAACAATATTTCTTTTAAAACACTTGAACTAAGCATATATGTATAGTATCATAAGAACACTAAGCAAATAAGCTTGGATAAAGAAGCACAAAAAATATTACGCCAGCTTTTTAGTTATACAACAGAGAAAAAAGTGGCAGTAGCAAGTGAGGAGGTCTTTATGAAAAACAAAATTAGCAGGCAGAAACGATCAACAAAGAAAGGAAGGTATTTATTATGGCTAATCAGATTTTTATGCGTGTCAACGAAGTGGCAGAGGAGTTGGGGATCTCCATCCCCTTTGCCTATAGGATCATTCGACAGATGAATGAGGAACTGGCTAAAACCGGATGCATCACCATTGCCGGGCGAATTGACCGAAAGTTTTTCCACGAGAAATTCTATGGTACAAGATCTGAGACAGAAAGGAAGGAGAAATAATTATGGCAGCGTTCAAAAATAAGGACAATGGCACCTGGTATGTTCAATTTCGCTACACCGATTGGAAGGGTGAACGCCAGCAGAAGCTCAAGCGCGGCTTTGCCACCAAGCGAGAAGCGTTGGAATGGGAACGGGAGTTCCTGATGGAAAAACAGGCTGATGTGAACATGACCTTTGAGAGTTTTGTTGCTCTCTACGAGAAGGACATTAAACCCAAGCTGAAACTCAATACCTGGCTTACCAAGGAGAGTATCATCAAGAAAAAGATCCTCCCCTATTTTGCGAATCGAAAACTTTCGGAGATCACGGCAAAGGACATTATCCGTTGGCAAAATGAAATTCGGGAGTTGAGGGACTGCCACGGCAAACCTCTGTCGAAAACTTACCTGAAGACAGTTCACAATCAACTTAGCGCCATTTTCAACCATGCTGCACGATTTTACGGTCTGAATATCAACCCGGCCCGACAGGCGGGCAACATGGGGGCGGAGGAACGAAAGGAGATGCTATTCTGGACCCGGGAAGAGTACACCAAATTTTCCGAAGCCATGATGGACAAGCCGTTGTCCTTCTACGCCTTTGAGGTATTGTACTGGTGCGGTGTCCGTGAGGGAGAGCTGCTGGCCCTGACCCCGGCAGATTTTGACTTTGAAAAGCGCACCGTCACCATCAATAAGTCTTACCAGCGGCTCAATAAGCAGGATGTGATCACTACGCCTAAAACACCCAAGAGTAACCGCGTGATCCAGATGCCGCAGTTCCTCTGTGATGAACTCCAGGACTACCTCAAGCAGCTCTATGGAGTGGAGCCGGACAGCCGGATGTTCCCCATCAGCAAAAGCTATCTCCACCGAGAAATGGACCGTGGCTGTAAGCAAACTGGGGTAAAACGCATTCGCATACACGATTTGAGACATAGCCACATCAGTTTGTTGATTGACATGGGCTTTACTGCTCTGGCTATTGCAGAGCGTGTGGGGCATGAGAGTATCGACATCACCTACCGATACGCCCATCTATTCCCCACCCGCCAGGTGGAAATGGCTGACAAGTTGGATTTGCTGAAAAATGAGAAGGGAGTGTAAGAAGATGTCCAAGAAGAACTATGACAACCACAACCGCTGGAGAAACAAGACGGTGGCTTTCCGAGTGTCAGCGGGGGAAGACCTCCAACTGGAAACCCTGGTGAAACTCACCGGCCTGACCAAGCAGGATTACATTATCCGGCGGCTATTGGAGCGAGATGTGGTGGTGCAGGGCAACCCAAAGGTTTACAAAGCCCTGCGGGATCAGTTGTCTGCCGTGCTGGACGAGCTGCGCCGAATCGAAGCCGGGCAAGGCGTGAACGACGAGCTGCTGGACACGATCCAAATGATTACAACCATTATGAACGGGATGCAGGAGGAATTCGCCTATGACCGATGAGAAAAAGAAAATGACCGCCCAGGGTTCATCTGTTGGCGCAGATGATGGGCAGTCAATCTCTCAAATCACTGAAAATAGTATACCCACTTCCGGGCAAAAAAGCAACGATGAAATTGTAAACTCCCAGGACAGTCTGGAAGAAATGTACCGCAAGATACAACGCATGACAGACCCCCGATACCTGCATACACTCACAATGACAGAGCTGTTCCAAACCACCTATAAGAGTAGGCCACCAGTGGTGGAAGGTCTGCTTTACGCAGGGGCATATATCCTTGCCGGAGCGCCCAAAATCGGTAAGTCCTTCCTGGTGGCTCAGATTGCCTACCATGTCAGCACTGGGCAGGATTTGTGGGGATATAAGGTCCATCAGGGAACGGTCCTTTACCTTGCGCTGGAAGATGATTTTCAGCGTATTCAGAGCCGGATGTTTATGATGTACGGCGTGAACGATACCCCCAACCTCCACTTCGCCACCGCCGCCGGAAAGATTGGGAATGGGTTGGATGAACAGCTGAAGAATTTCGTGCAGGAGCACCCGGACACCAATCTCATCATCATTGACACTATGCAGAAGATCCGTGAGGTAGGCGGTGAAGCGTACAGTTATGCCAGCGACTATGAGATCATCGGCAGAATCAAGCAGTTTGCTGATCAGCACGGGATCTGTGTTCTGACCGTCCATCACACCCGAAAGCAGCAGGCAGACGATTCCTTTGAGACAATTTCCGGCACAACCGGGCTGCTGGGCTGTGCAGATGGTTCGCTGCTGATGCAGAAGAAAAAACGCACGGAGCTGGACGCTACCATCAAAGTTGTGGGGCGGGATCAGCCGGATCAGATTCTCTACTTGAAGAAGGACCCTCAGACCCAGATCTGGAATCTGGAACGCATGGAAAACGAGCTGTATAAAGAACCGCCAGACCCAGTGCTGGATGCGGTTGCAAAATTGGTTTCCACCGAGTGCCGGGAGTGGATCGGCTCTCCATCCGAATTGGCTGAAGCCATCCAAACGGGAATGGCCTCCAATGCTCTCACTAAGTACCTGAATGTCAAGGCAGGCAGGCTGCTGGAGAAATATCATGTTGGATATGAAAATAAGGCCAAACACTCCGGTCGGCAAGTGAAATTGACCTATATGCTGATGGAATCAACCGCCTGTGAAGTAACCGGAGAATAAGGGGCGCGACGATAGCGACGGTCGCGACGGTGAAAATGATACCGTCAAAAACACCGTCGCTATCGTCGCAACCGTCGCGGAAAGGAAATGAATATGAAAAGTGTACAAATTCCCTATGATCTTTTTGTAGCTTTGGTGGAGTATCATCTGGCCTATGACGATGATTATGCCGAGGAAATTCATCAGGGGCTGGAGCAAAAGTTAGATGCGCTGGTGCGGCATGAACTGTATGCAAAATATAAGACTGCACCCACCGCAGAAGAACGGGAGCAGGCCCGGCAGGCATACCTAGATAAGCGTGGAGTATTCCCAGATTTTCGGTGGTGAGATAAGTTTCCGTTTGGACTAATTTCACCGATGAGATTAGCACAAAAGTTTTCTCTATATTTGTAAGGACAGGAGCGTGGCACGCTCCTGTTTTTTTCTGGCAAAAGGAATGGATGACGGCAGTTTGGGCAAAGAAGTTCCGCTAAAAAGTATCTCGGATGAGGTGGTGTTTTGCCACCCCATTATCCCAAAAGGTACCCCATTTTAGGGTGCCCCAAAATCACCATAGTATGTCGCGTTTCACGACACACCATGCAAAAAAGCAGAACACAGGATGCGGAGTAAAAGAGAACGATAGGTAGGCATTTTGCCTACACATCAAGCGAGGGCTACTGTGTTTTACGGCAGCCATCAGGCAATAAGGGGGGAACGATTTGTTCCAGGGCATCTTAAAGGGAACGGCGCTTTGGCGTACCCTTTGAAAGCGTTCGCAGAACGCGCAGCCACAGAATGAAATTCTGTGTTCAAGGGGCTTGGGGGCGCTGCCCTCAACAAGCAGACAGCAGGAAATGTGAGTGTGTATTAACACTCGCATTGCTTGCCGGATTTGTGTGTGGATAGCCACACGCATTGCTTGCCAGATTCTAAAATTAACGAAACGGACTTTGTACCGCTGCGGAAAATCAACCGAAATTTAAGTATTAGGAGGTAACGACTATGAGAAAGATTTTGTCCTGTGAGTTCAACCCGGACACAGCCTGTGTGGAGCTGCGCTTGGATGATGAGACACTGATTTCCATCGACTGCACCGCAGGGAAATCAACACTGTGAACTATATAGATTTTCATGTGTATCGGAGCAATAAGCAAACTTATCATTAGATGAGCCGAGTTTGGTCAGGGGAAATTTATTTTTGAATACGCAGTCACTTTTTCGAATTATATTACAGCGATAACAAACACAATGTTTGAGTTTTTGACAAAACAATGCTATACTGTGAGTAGTTGTGATTTTCCTTGAATGGAGGCATAGGAATGAAGGTAAGCTACAAAAAGCTTTGGAAAATACTGATTGATCAAGATATGAAAAAAAGAGATTTAGAAAAAGCCGCCGGGATTAGTCATTATACTATCAATAAATTAAATCATGGCGACAATGTAACTACGGATGTCTTAGGAAAAATCTGCATGGCATTAAATTGCACAATAGATGACATCATGGAATTTGTTGACGAATAAGTCTGAAAATAAAAAACGGGCTTTCTTAAAAAGTAATCTTTTTTATAAAAAATCCTCAAGTATAGGAGATGAAGATATGGCATACCAAAGTGAAGCAGCCCTTGAACAGCAGTTCATAGAACAGCTCAATAAGCAGGGCTACACCAGCGTCTCTATACCAGACTATGACGCTCTGGTTGAGAACTTCAAAACACAGTTTGCAGCCTTCAATGCGGCGAAACTCGACCACCCTTTGACATCTAAGGAATGGGAGCGAGTGTTCAACATTATGCTTGGAAAATCTGTTTTCCAGAGCGCAAAAATACTTCGAGATAAGTTCGTGCTGGAGCGTGAGGACGGAACGAAAGTGTACCTCTCCTTCTTCGATGCCGACCACACAAAGAACATTTTTCAAGTAACAAACCAGACAACCGTTGTTGGGAAGTATGTCAATCGTTATGATGTGACGATCCTTGTCAATGGCCTTCCTCTCATTCAAGTGGAGTTGAAGCGGCGTGGCATAGATATTCGAGAAGCTGTCAACCAAGTGATGCGCTATAAAAAGCATTCTTACAATGGACTGTACCACTTCATTCAGCTTTTCGTTGTGTCCAATGGCGTTGATACAAAATACTTTGCCAACTCCGACAGAGATATGCTTCACAGTCTTGCCTTCTTTTGGACGGACTTCAACAATGTGCGTATCACCAATCTGAAAGAGTTCTCTATCTCCTTCCTTGCCAGAGACCATATTATCAAGATGCTGACGAGATACACCATCTTGAATGACACGGACAAGCTGCTTATGGTAATGCGTCCCTATCAGGTGTATGCGGTAGAGGCTCTTGTCCGGCAAGCCACGCTCACTAACCGCAACGCCTATGTTTGGCATACAACCGGCGCAGGAAAGACGCTGACTTCCTTTAAGACAGCACAAATCCTCGCAGCCAACCCCAATATCAAAAAGGTTATCTTCCTTGTTGACCGGAAGGACTTGGACTCCCAAACTACAGAAGAGTTCAACAAATTTGAAGCCGGTTCTGTTGATGCCACTGATAGAACTGATGTCCTTGTAAAACAGATGCAGGACAAAAATCGGCAACTCATCGTCACAACGATGCAGAAGATGGCGAACGCTGTGAAGCGTCCTCAATACGCAAAAGTTATGGATGCCTATAAGGACGAGAAAGTTGTCTTCATTATTGACGAGTGTCACCGCAGTCAGTTTGGTGATATGCACAAGGAAATTGTTCGGCATTTCCAGAAGGCACAATTCTTCGGCTTTACCGGCACACCTCGTTTTGAGGTCAACGGAAAGACGGAGGGAAAAATCACACAGACCACAGAAATGCTCTTCGGAGAATGCGTACATAATTATCTTATCAAAGACGCAATTTTTGATAACAATGTTCTCGGATTCCATATCGAATATATCAAGACTATGGAGGGTGATTTCGACTGGGACGATCCCACAATGGCAGATGGGATTGATGTAGGCGAACTCTATATGTCCGAAGAACGGATGTCGATGATCGCAAACCACATTGTCCAAAACCATAAGGCGAAGACAAGAAACGGTCAATACACAGCCATCTTTGCTGTCTCTTCGATTGAAGCTCTGGTCAAATACTATGACATCTTCAAGAAAATCAATCATGACCTGAACATCAGCGGTATCTTCTCCTATGGACAGAACGAAGAAGCAGAAGGTAAAGATGAGCATAGTCGGGACGCTCTGGAACGGATCATCAAAGACTATAACGAGATGTACAGCACCAATTTCTCGACGGACACCTTCTCAGCCTATCACAAGGATATTTCAGACCGTGTAAAGGGAAAGAAAACCAAGTCCCTTGACATCCTTCTTGTAGTAAATATGTTCCTGACCGGCTTTGACAGCAAGCAGTTGTCCGTCCTCTATGTGGACAAGGATTTGAAATACCATGACCTACTGCAAGCCTATTCACGAACCAACCGTGTTGAAAAGGAAACGAAACCCTTTGGTATTATCATCTGCTACCGCAATCTGAAAAAGAGGACAGATGACGCTCTTACCCTATTTTCTCAGAGCCATGATACTTCTGGTATTGTTGTTCCCGACTATCCCTATTTCGTCGAGAAGTACAATGAAATGGTTACTCGCTTGAAAGAAATCGCTCAGACTCCAGCAGATATTGACACCATGCAGAACGAGGATGACCAGAAGCTTTTCGTTGAGACATTCCGTGAGCTGACAAAGTATTTGCAATCACTTCAAACCTTCATTGAGTTCAGCTTCGACCAAGACTCTCTCATCATGAGCGAGCAGGAATATCAGGACTATAAGAGCAAGTATCTGATGCTTTACGCAAAGCAAAAGAAAGAGCGTGAAGTTGTTTCCGTCCTGAATGATGTAGATTTCTGCATTGAGCTGATGGAAAGTGATCGAATCAATGTTGCTTATATCATGAACCTTATCCGCAACATTCACTTCGATGATGCCAAACAGAAGGATTATGATATTAAGCATATCAAGGAAGAACTGGGAAGAACCGATAATCCTCAGTTGCTCCGCAAGGTGGAGATTCTGCAAGCCTTTTTGGATCGTGTTGTTGTGGGGCTGGAAAGCGCAGATGAGATCGATGCTGCCTACAATGACTTTGAAAATGAGGCAAAGCGTGAAGAAATTGTCGCCTTTGCTCATACAGAAGAAATTGATCCAACTATGCTGACCGACTTCATCTCGGAATATGAGTTTTCCGGCACAATGGATGCCGGTAACATCCGTGACCGTATCGAAAAACCAATGCCGCTGCTGAAAAAACGCTCTCTGGTGAACAGAATTGTAGACTTTATCCGGCAGCACACCGAAAAATTTCAATAAGGAGAATGTAAAATGGACAACAGTATTCAGGCGCACCAGAAAGAGCTTTGCAATAAGCTTTGGGCGATGGCAAACGCACTCCGGGGTAATATGGAGGCGTATGAGTTTAAGAACTACATCTTGGGCATGATTTTCTACTACTATCTGTCTGACCGTACAGAAAAGTACATGGCGAATCTTCTGAAAGACGATAGCATCAGCTATGAAGACGCATGGGCTGATGAGGAATACAAGGAAGCCGTTGTAGAAGAGGCTCTGCGTGATCTGGGCTTTATCATTGAACCGCAATTCCTGTTCCGCAAGATGGTCAAGATGGTTGAAAACCGTTCCTTCGACATTGAGTTTTTGCAGAAAGCAATCAACGCCCTTATGGAGTCTACTCTTGGCAACGATTCTCAAGAGGACTTCGATGGGTTGTTCTCTGATATGCAGCTCGACTCTACTAAACTGGGGCATACCGTCAAAGACAGAAGTGCTGTCATGGCAAAAATCATTGCCTCTCTGGACGAAATCAACTTTGGAGTAGAAGACACAAAGATTGATGTTCTTGGCAATGCCTATGAGTATCTGATCGGGCAATTCGCTGCAACAGCCGGTAAGAAGGCTGGCGAGTTCTACACTCCTTCAGGTCCTGCCGAGTTGCTGTGCCGTCTGGCTTGTCTTGGACTAACGGATGTCAAGGACGCAGCCGATCCCACTTGTGGCTCTGGCTCTCTTCTGCTGCGCCTCAAAAACTATGCAAATGTGCGTAACTACTATGGTCAGGAGCTTACTTCCACCACCTATAACCTTGCCCGAATGAATATGATCCTTCGTGGCATTCCTTACCGCAATTTCAATATCTACAACGGTGACACTTTGGAGCATGACTACTTCGGTGACATGAAGTTCCGTGTTCAGGTTGCCAATCCTCCGTATTCTGCAAAGTGGTCTGGCGATTTGAGTTTCATGGAAGATCCCCGGTTCAACGAATACGGCAAGCTTGCCCCGAAGAGCAAGGCTGACTTTGCTTTTGTACAGCACATGGTACACCACATGGACGAGGACGGACGAGCTGTTGTGCTGCTGCCTCATGGCGTTCTGTTCCGTGGTGCTGCGGAAGAAGTGATCCGTAAACACCTTATCCAGAAGTTGAATGTGCTGGATGCCGTGATCGGTCTCCCTGCCAATCTCTTCTTCGGCACAGGTATTCCGGTGTGTGTCCTTGTTCTCAAGAGAGAGCGCAACGGCAATTCCGATAACATTCTGTTCATTGATGCTTCCAATGATTTTGAAGCAGGCAAGAACCAGAACATCCTCCGTGAGTGCGACATTGATAAGATCGTCGAGACCTATGAGCGCCGTGAAGATGTGGACAAGTATGCTCATGTTGCAACCATGCAGGAGATTGAAGAGAACGGTTTCAACCTCAATATTCCCCGATATGTTGATACCTTTGAACCGGAAGAAGAAATTGACCTGAACGAAGTAGCTGCGGAAATCCGCAAGCTGCAAAGTGAAATCAAGGAGATTGATGCAGAGCTGAAACCGTTTTTTGACGAACTGGGACTTGATTTCCCGTTTGAAGTGGAGGGCAAATAATTATGGCAAATGTATCCTCAAGTAACGGTCTCGAAAAGCGTCCGAAACTCCGCTTTCCGGGCTTTGATGAGCCGTGGAGACCAATCGCCTTTGGCAATCTTGTTCATGAGTATAGTGATCGTACAAAAGAAGAGGACGAAGATACTCTTCTTTCTGCCGCCATCGAGGGAATGTTCTTAAACACAGAACTCTTTGGACATCAGCGTGGTGCAAGTAATAAAGGCTATAAGAAGATAAAATACGGAACGATGGTGCTGTCCACGCAAAACCTTCACTTGGGTAATGCTAATGTCAATCTGCGGTTTGATCATGGTATGGTATCTCCTGCATACAAAACCTATGTCATCACCGGTTGCTCTGTTGATCTCATAGCCCAGTGGATAAAATCCGACGCAGCAAAGCGTTTCTTCTACAATGCAACCACCGTAGGCGCAAGTGTATGTAGGAGGAATGTGGAATGGGACACTTTGTACGAACAATCGCTTTATCTTCCATGTCGTGACGAACAGGAAAAAGTGGCGAAATTTTTAGGTTTATTAAGCAACCGTATCAACAAACAACAGCGGTTTGTCTCAGCCCTCAAGAAGTATAAAAGAGGATTGCATAAGCTTGTTTTTATCAAAAACCGGAAGCCTTCTTGGGAAAAGTCAGCTCTTCATGATATTGCTTCGTTTTGCGGAGGGGGTACACCCTCAAAGGATGTTTCTTCTTATTGGGATGGTGAGATCGGCTGGATTTCATCATCTGACATACAAGAAGAGTGGATAGACGATATTTCCGTGACTCGAAGAATAACAAAAAAGGCGATTGATAATTCAGCCACAAAACTATGCCCCGAAGGAACAATAGCTATTGTCTCACGAGTAGGTGTGGGAAAAGTTGCAATAATACCTGAAAGTCTCTGTACAAGTCAAGATTTTACCAACATAACTTCTATCACAGGGAACACACACTACATGGCATATCAAATTGCATTTAGGATGAAACTTGAAGCCATGAAAACACAAGGAACATCCATCAAAGGGGTTACTGCCGATACAATAAAGTCAATGGTGTTGGACATTCCCCCTTTAGAAGAGCAGAAAAAGATTGCGGATATGCTCACTGCTTTTGACTCTTATATCAAGCGAGCAGTTTATGAGCTGAATCTTTTTCTTACTATGAAGAAGGCATTGTTGCTGCAGCTCTTCATATAAAGAGTTGCTGCATCAGAGAACTGCGTAATTTGGTGAGATTATCTAATTCCTTCTCGCAAGACTCAACACGACTGCTGATTGCCTCAAGCACCTTTATTATACGGTTTTGAGTTTCCGGGTCTGGATAAGATATTTCTATCTTAGAGATTTCGCTTGCCTGTACATGAACTATGGATTTGCCCTGCGCAACACGAGCAATACTCCCATTTACAATGTGATTAAGTATATAGCTCATAATTCTCCCGTCTACCTTTGAACTGCGAAAAATGTTCAGATCACCGGCAAGGATAACTCCGGGAAGCATCACACACGAAGCGGTAGAGATTTCTTCGGGCGTTTCGCCGGAGGTTGGAATAAGCACATCGCCTACAATGCTCCGATATACAGAATCGACTTCGGATTCTGTTTTCCTTACAACAGAAGTAATGACCTCGTGGTAGGTTGTGTATAACTCTCCATACAGGATAAATGGCGTACCCGTTTTTGAAATATCTGCCTTTGACAACGGCGCACCCTTGATAAATGAGCCAAGATTGCCTATGGTATCACGGCTCCATTGAGCATTTTTCAGCTTGCAGTCCTCTGGTGACAAAAGACTACGAACGACACCTCTTTTATACTTCTGACTAAGTACACAGAAAAGCTATATGAAAGACGAAAATCCCTTGCAGTAGCGGAAACTCTCTGCTACTGCAAGGGATTTTGCTTTAAGTTCTTGCTACTATTCGATTGGAAAATAGACCTCAAGTAACGGTCTCGAAAAGCGTCCGAAGCTTCGCTTTCCGGGCTTTGATGAGCCGTGGGAGAACCGCAAGTTTAGCTCTGTATTCTCTTTTTTGCAAAACAATACTCTTTCACGATCTGAACTTGATACATCCGGGAAGGTATTAAATATCCATTACGGCGATGTTCTAATAAAATATGGAAGCGTTCTTGATGCTTCTGACCAAACAATTCCTTACATTGTACCCGGAAACGAGAGTCCAAACTATGTCCATCTACAAGACGGAGATGTTGTTATTGCAGACACAGCCGAAGATGAGACCGTCGGAAAAACCACCGAGATATATAATGTTTTGGGAAGCAAGATTGAGGCTGGACTTCATACAATTCCATGCAGACCTATGATTCCATTTGCTCCGAAGTATCTTGGATATTACATGAACACATCATGCTATCATAAGCAGCTTATACCTCTTATGCAGGGTATTAAGGTTTTATCCGTTAGTAAAGGGAACATTTCAAAAACCGAAATCTCAGCACCAAACTCCCTTGAAGAACAGAAAAAAATCAGTTCTCTCTTGTATCTGCTGGATCAAAGGGCTGCAATTCAAAGTAAGATAATAGAAGCCCTAAAGAAGTATAAAAGAGGTGTCACAGCCAAGCTTATTGCTGCGATTGAGGAAAAATATCCTGTTGTAAGATTAGGCGATCATGTAACTGTTATGCGTGGCGGCTCACCCCGTCCGATAGATGCTTATATTACCAACGCAGAGAACGGAATACGATGGATCAAAATTGGAGATGCCCTGCCAGATCAGTTGTACATTTCAGATACAAAGGAGAAGATAAAGCCAGAAGGAGCAAAGAAGTCTCGTCGTGTCTATGCTGGGGATTTAATCTTGTCAAACTCGATGAGCTTTGGAAGACCGTATATTCTCAAAGTTGATGGTTGCATTCACGACGGTTGGTTGCTGATACGAGATGAAGAAAAGAAGTTCGATAAACGCTTTTTGTGTTTTTATCTCGCTTCTGATGTAACTTTGGCTCAGTATAAGAAATACGCTGCCGGTAGCTGTGTGAACAACCTTAACTCTGAACTGGTAGCCAGCGTGGAAATTGGTATGCCCCCCATAGAGCAGCAGATTCGTATGGCAAATATTCTTGAAAAGATTGATAGGCAGGTGGAAGCAGCAAGCACAATGTACTTACTGCTTAGCAAACTGCGCAGTTCTCTGTTGCAGCAGCTCTTTATATAAAGAGCTGCTGCATAAGCCCCGTTTTGATAATCTGGATAAGATCAAGCTTTTTTTCGGCAAGCCGTATTTTTTTCTCTATTACATCGAGGTAGCTTGCTATTGCTATCTGTCTTTCTCTACTTGGAAGACGAATGCTACACTCACCAATTTCGCCTGTGTTTATTTTTTTAGGGAATGCAATGTGTAAAGTGCGTTCCCACAGTTCTTTCTGAAATGTGTTTGTCGAAATATATGCCGCCAAAAATCGTCCCTCTATTTTCGGGGAACATTTGAATAGAGCAAGGCTTACATAGTATGCCATGTCACTATCAAAATTGACATAATAGGTTCGTCCAATATCACCTATTCTGGTCATCAGTACATCCCCATATTCAGGGTGTACCTTAAACTCCTTCCTATAATCATCCTCCGAAATGTACTTTTGCGTTGCTAATGGATCTAAAATGTTTTCTACACTTATAAACCTAACCCCTGTTGTTTTATAGTTAGGCGTTTGATGTGTCCCATCAAACACTTTGACAACATCTTTTAGTTTTACGAGGTTCCATTGCTCCATGTCTGTTTCAGAAAAAAGCTTTTGGATAGCACCTCTTTTATACTTCTTGAGGCTTTCCACATAAAGCTTTTGCAACTCAATTCGTTTTGAAATTGTATCAAGAAGGCTTGCAATCTTATCCTGCTCTTGGGCTGATGGACATGGTATTGATTGATTAAGAAAGTCCTTTGTCACAAGGTTTGTCATCATAGTGGTCTTTTTGGTACAACGGGCAAGTATTCGACCCATCACACTTTCGTTGTTTATCGCATATTTCCAATACCTCAAATTATGTGTGTCATGAAGCGGTTTGAATACAACGAATACATGAGAGACGATACCGTCTCCGATGGTATTTTCAACAAATCGTCCATGAGAAAAATCATTGCTTTTATTCCCTTCAAAAGCAATATCCCCGACTTTGAAAATGTTGTATGTCTTTAGATACCCTTCATCAGTAATTCGAGCGTCTTCTTTGAAGTACATATTGGCAACGGAAATGATACTTTCAACACCGAATGAACCATCGTTTTTTTCGTTGGCAGCTTCGTATAAATCGGAGAAAAGGGTATCTTCCCACGGCTCATCAAAGCCCGGAAAGCGAAGCTTCGGACGCTTTTCGAGACCGTTACTTGAGGTCTATAATGCCCTGATTATTCCTCCATCAGATAATATCTGTGGAGGTGGTCAATATGACTAACAATACACAATTTAAGACGCTGTTGAACACTTGGCTAAATCAGAAGAAGCCAATGATCACACCGTCAACTCATGCCAGCTTCACGCTAATAGCCGAAAATCACTTAATACCCTACTTCGGCAAGCGGAAGATCGGCAGCATCACCGAGGCGGACATTCAGAGCTACATATCGTATCTCTACGAATCCGGGCGGTTGGACAAGTCCGGTGGTCTCACTGTGAAGACCATACGAGATGTAATTCTCGTACTGCGGCTTGCTATGGAGTATGCCTACAAGGAAAGGGCGATACCGCTGCTCAACTGGGACTTAATAGAGTACCCAAAAGAGCTGGGTGTTAAGAAAGTGGTATCGCTATCCAAAGATCAGGAGCAAGCTCTTATTCAGTGCATCTACATGAACCTGAATAGGAAAACCGCTGGCATTCTCATTGCACTGTTTACCGGGGTGCGGATCGGTGAACTTTGCGGCTTGCAAATGAAGGACATCTCGTTGACGGATAAAACCATCAGCATCAACAAAACCGTTCAGCGCATCTATGATAAGAAAAAGGGAGAGTCCTATCTTCACATAGGACCGCCGAAGACCAAGACATCAGCTCGTACCATTCCCGTTCCGTCGCTGCTCATGAACATTATCAAGAAGTTCTACACAGAAAACCCCAACCACTACTTCTTGACCGGGAAAACAAAGCCGACAGAGCCTCGCACATACAGGCAGTTCTTTTCTCGTTTCCTGAAACGCAACGGGCTGCAAAAGGTGAAGTTTCACGAGATCAGACATACATTTGCAGTACGGGCAATCGAAATACCGGAGTTTGACATCAAATCTCTCTCCGAGATTTTGGGACATAAGAATGTGTCCTTTACGCTGAATGTCTATGGCAGCGCAAATCTCCAACAGAAAGTCAAGTGCATGAACCTTCTGAACGATTTGCTGTAACAAGAAAGAGCCTCAGCCGACACCCGAACGGACATCGACTGTGGCTCTTTGTGTTTTATGATATTCTAATGACGGCGCAAAACGACCTTTGTCCTGACATTCTTTCGGTGAAACTTGTGCAGACAATAAAAAAGGAAAATTAGGATAGAATTTTTTATGGAATCGTGTTATAATACTTCCAAGCCACCAATTCATCAGTCTCAAGCAAACCCCATGATAGGATGGCCCAGATAGATTTTTGATAGCAAAAGTCCGAATAGACCTTAGGATAAGGATAATCTGTATCAAATAAAACCACGACGAATCAAATCCTCTATACAAAAAAGTTTAGAAATGGATTTAGCTCGGCGAATGGGAATAATCCGAACGATTTCCGAAAAACCATTGCAACTCAAAAAGACCTTGCTCATCTGCTTGGATGCGCAAGGTCTTTTTTTATGTCCTTTCTTCTCCTACCCTTTTCCAATACTCCAGCTGAGGCAGCAGCTGCCGCAGATAGGCGCGCACCTCCTCCTCTGTGTATGTATCCTGCGGCATATTTTTCACGCCGCCCTCATGAGTTCCAGCCGCCCACAAAGAACCATCTTCAGCCAAAAAG
>ERZ773149.1714-NODE-1714-length-17195-cov-5.605134_pt1 | contig 17195 bp, 16 predicted proteins | sample MGYA00511081_ERZ773149 | MGnify/ENA primary metagenome ERZ773149 (study PRJEB29015, sample SAMEA2737846) | human gut metagenome | biome: human gut; feature: human-associated habitat; material: faeces | place: China | collected 2012 ...
CACCTCTATATTTAGCACCGGCTACCAGAGAACCCATATCCAGGGCAAACAGCTTTTTATCTTTTAATCCATCAGGAACGTCACCGCGGACAATTCGCTGTGCCAGACCTTCTACAACTGCTGTTTTACCAACACCAGGTTCACCAATAAGGACCGGATTGTTTTTTGTCTTTCTTGAAAGAATACGGACTACATTTCGAATCTCACTGTCACGGCCGATAACCGGATCCAGCTTCTGCTCTCTGGCACGTTCTACCAGATCGTAGCCGTATTTCTGTAATGTATCATAAGTTGCCTCCGGGTTGTCACTTACCACTCTCTGATTTCCTCTTACAGTGGAAAGCGCCTGAAGGAACTTTTCTCTGGTAATACCATAGGTCTTAAACAGATCCTTCATTTCCTTAGAAGGCTGCTTTAACAGAGCCAGGAAAAGATGCTCTACGGAAACGTATTCATCTCCCATGGCCTTCGCTTCGTCTTCTGCATTGATCAGGACTTTGTTCAGGTCATTGCTGATATACAGCTGTCCTCCTCCGCTTACCTTGGTCAGTTTTTCTATGGCCTGCTTTGCTTCGTTTTTAAACATATCGCCCTGGATGCCCATTTTTGTGATCAGTTTCATGATCAGGCTGTCTTCCAGAGTCAGCAGGCTGTACAGCAGATGCGGCTGGTCGATCTGCTGGTTTCCATATTCATATGCCAGCTTTTCGCAGTTCTGAACTGCTTCCATTGATTTCTGAGTAAATTTATTAATATTCATATGCCCACTCCCCTTTCCGGAACTGTGCGTTTGTTGTCTTGTTCTTTGTTCTACGTGTACTATAACACTAGTTGTTAGCACTGTCAAGATGTGAGTGCTAATTTTTTTATGAAGAATTTGTGAAGCCTTGATTTTACAGGCTTCACAGGGATTTTTCACTTGCTTTCGCACTCGATTTTCTTGATTTGACCACATTTTTACGACAAATCTTTGGAAAAATATATTCGTCTGATTTTCTTACCACATTTTACGACAACGACTTATGGTTTATACCACAGCAGGTACGGTTTCTGGCAGGTTCATTTTAGACATCTCGTTCTCCACATGAGACTTCTCTGCAATATGATTGTAGACATTCATTGTGATCTGTGCATCTGAATGGCCCATCACATACTGCATAACTTTGGGATTGACATTGTTCTCACCCAATCTGGTACATCCCGTATGACGAAGGGTATGCGATGAAATAGGCGGCATCAGCTCCGGCTCTCGCTTCTCTTCTTCTGCCAGTTTGCTTTCTTTCTTATTATAGGCATTGACAATGTTTTTCAGAAAGCTGTTCACTCCCGCCGGCATGATCGGACGTCCATGCTTTGTATTAAAGATGAATCCACTGCGTCCACCGATCTCTACATTACTCTGTAAACCAAGCATTAGGTTCAGTTCTCTCTGCTTACGGAACGCATCATATACCATCTGTGTCATAGGAATATCTCTGATTCCTGCATCCGTTTTGGTTTCTGAATCATGGAAACAATATCCTTCTTCACCTTCATAATATACAAGCTGTCCACCTACATGGATCTCCCGATTCTTCATATCCACATCTGACCAGGTTAAGCCGATGGTCTCACTCACTCTCAGGCAAGCCCCAAACATAACCTGCATCATTGGTGTAGAACGAAACTTTAGTTGAGGCTTCGTGCATCAGATTAAAACATACTGTTTTTGCTTATCACAGACTGCATCCAATATCAATGGCAAGGGCTGTGCCGGCATAAATGCCCCATTGACATTGGCTTTGTCTGTAATTAGAAGCAGTCAAGCAGAACATAAAGATGTTCTGCTACGCACGTATTTAATTTGCGGAATTCTTCAAATTACGGCATCAAATAAAGTGTTTCTCTACACTCCGTTCTTTTCTGTTACACTTTTCTGCACTTTCTGTTACATTGCTTCTAATCCACTTTTTTTCTGCCATAAAGCACAAAAATAGCAGTCATCAACATTTCCAGAATTTTTCCCTCAGAAAATGTCAGCACTGCTAATCTCTTTTTGCAAACTGTTCTGTACTACCAATTAAATTTTATATTACTGCTATTTCACTTAACAGCATTTAAAAACTATCCGCAAACTCCAACGCTGCATCCATATCTGCTTCCTGCTCCCAATTCGTAGAATCTTCTGTGTCCTATTCTTCAGACTTTTCCTCTAATCTGCCAGATGATTTGCTTTCTCCCACCGATTCTTTCACAAATGGCGTCAGCATTTCAAACAGTTTCTTTGCCATAACCATCGGAACAGATTCTTTCACTCCATCCCGGATAGCTGTCTCTACTCTTTCCAGAAAAGCATTTTCCTTTTCTCCGGTTTCCAAATATGGATCTTCTTCATTCCGGTACTCTCTGGCAAAATAATCGTTCAACGCTGCCACAACTGCTTTTGTATAGGATTTATATTTCTGTCTGTCCATTGTCTGAAGATATTCCCATGCCTGCCGATCCTGCTCGTCACAAAGATTCAGACGGATATTCGTGTTGATGATTTTCCGTTCTTTTCTCATACAAGCATTCCTCCGTTCTTCTGAATTTTTCTCACCGTCATAGCTTCATATCCTTTTGCGGTTGCACAGATATCCCGTATAATCGTCACCCGGTCTTTGTCATATTCCCCGAAATTCTGAATCATGCAGCCACCGCCACCAACTACATATAAACGCATCAGCTCCGGATTGTATTCCCGTTCTCTCAGCTTATGGAAGATTTCTCTTGTATAATCACTGGCAGCCTTACGGATCACAGCCAGATACTTTTCTCCAATTCTTTGATTGCAGATCGGACAGAATCAATTCCATCCCTGCTCAAAGATACAAGCCCATGCATATTATAATTCCAGTCATCCGGCAGACTCAGCATCAGAGACAACAACCCCTTTGCCTTTAATGACAGGCTCTTATTTTTAAAATGATGGTTACTCATTACCGTATAATTTTTTGTTCGCTCCACACGAAAAATCTGTGACATTATCTCTCACTTCCTTTCTGCAAAAAGAAAAAGACGCAAGTCATATTTTTATGACTCACGCCTGTCTCTGCATAACTTATTTTTTATTCTTCTGTTTCCAATTCCAATCTTTGTAAAATATCTCTTACAATACCTGCATCTTCAATCAGATTAATTCCGAAACATTTTTTGCCTGCATCTTTTAACGATGCACCCACATGATATGCTTTTGTTTTATCCAAAATTAGAAAGCGATCATGAAATGCTCTTGTGTACTTCACATCCAGTTTAGGATACTGTGCATTAAAATTATCTACATCTGTTTGAGATAATTTTGTTCGTTGCAATGTATAAATTATCACCGCTACATTTTCTTTCTTTTTTGACAAAATATTTAATGTTCCTACATCCACATATCCATCTACCAGAACAATTTCCGTTTCTGCCTTCTGAATCAGTCCTATTAGTAAACTGAACGCATCATATATCTGACCATCAAAAAATATCTTTTGATTAGACTCCTCATGATCTGATATGTACTCAAAAATTTGCTCCAGCTTTTCATCTGTCTTTTTCTGATATTCAAGTTGTTTTAACTCAACGTTACTAATCCTTTCAAACAAAAGTGCATTGTTGGCTATAAACCGTCTCATTTCTACGAATGCCCGCATAATACCTATGCTTACATTGATTGCCACCTCACTATGTAATACACTGGCTAGCATTGATATTCCCTGCTCTGTAAATACATACGGTAGCGTACGTCTGCCACCTCGTCCATCCTTTTTTTCTGGCTCTTGTATTTTTGAGGTGCCAGATTGGCACTTCAAAGATTCTGCTTCTTCTGTTGTAAGCTGAAAACAAAAATCTTCTGGAAATCGTTTTATATTTCTTTTTACTGCACGATTTAAAGCTTTTGTTTCTACTTGATAAAGCATTGCCAGATCACTATCCACCATGACTTGTTTGTTTCTTACTACATAAATCAGATTTTCAATGTCCGGTGGCATGATTTCAACTATTTGTGTTTCCACTGGGTCCATTTCCTTTGCTTTCTGATTCTCCATTCCATCTCCTCTATAACTTGAAATGCCAAACTGGCATTTCAAGTTACTTTACCGCACAATCATTTCTTATGAGTTTCCAAAATCCATGTTCCCATTTTACCCTATTTTTCTCATTCTGCCTACTGCTATTTTTCATACAATAATGAGGTCGCATTCCACGACCTCATCACATTCATTTAAACATAAATCAATTCCTTCAAAATAATCTCTTCCGCAATCGATCTGTGCTGATTAGCAGCTCTTACCCAGGCAATCTGATTTTTCTCTTTATTCGGTAATGGTTCTTTTTCTTCCAACTGTTTCAGGATCACTTCTTCCCGTTCTCTGGCTGCCTTGTCTACTTCCAGAAGGTGTTCTCCAATTGTATCCTGTAAAAGCATCACCTGATAAGTTGAATTTTGATGGTTTTTCAGATAATCTCTACGAAGAAAACCATACTTGCCAAGTTGCTCCATCTGCTCACCGGATTTATAGGTGAGATTCGGGATCAGATATCCATTTACATTTGTATACGTTAATTCCATTTTATTAGCCCTCTCCATTTCTCATCATTTTTTGACCACAAATTTACGACATTTACGACAAATCTGACACTGCTTTACAATACCAGACAAAATGACTGATGCCTCGGAAAGCCCGTAAAACAGGCACTTCTAGGATACACAAGACAGAACAAAAATCAACTTCCATTATCAAGAGGTGAGTGCTAAAAATAATAAAAAAGAAGTTTAACCCAAAAAGTTAAACTTCTAATATATTTAATCTAAATCTTCTCCTTGTGAAGCAATGACTTTTTTATACCAATAGAAAGAATCTTTTCTACTTCTTTTCATTGTTCCGCTACCATCATCATGTTTATCAACGTAAATGAAACCATAACGTTTTCTCATTTCTCCAGTTCCTGCAGAAACTAAATCAATACATCCCCAAGTCGTATAACCAATAAGGTCTACACCATCTTCAATGGCTTTTGCCATTTCTTCAATATGAGCACGATAGTATTCAATACGATAATTATCATGAATACTTCCATCTTCTTCTACTGTATCATAAGCACCTAAACCATTTTCTACAACCATTAATGGTTTTTCATAACGATCATAGATCATTTCTAAGTAATATCTTAATCCTTTAGGATCTAATGCCCATCCCCAATCAGAATATTCTAAATATGGGTTACGTACACCAAATGACATATTTCCACTTACAGCATCATCATTTTCATGAGTAGTTACTGCTTGAGACATGTAGTATGAGAAAGTATACATATCTACTGTACCTTTTTTTAGTTCTTCTAAATCTTGTTCAGTAATATCTAATTTAACATTATGTTCTTTCCATAAACGTTTCGCATATGTTGGATATTTACCTTTACATTGAACATCTCCACAATAGAAGATACCTTTTTCCCATTTAGAACGATTAAATAAAATATCTTCTGGATCAGATGTTAATGGATAATAAGTAATACCACAAATCATACATCCAATTTTATTTTCAGGATCAATTTGATGTCCAATTTGTACAGCCCTTGCACTTGCTACAAATTGATAATGTAAATGTTGATAAGCTTCTTGATATGCTTCATCACTGGCATTATCTGGTAAGAAATTGATTGTATTATTGATTTCATTGAATGTTAACCAGTATTTAACAAGTCCTTTGTATTCATTAAAGATTGTTGTTACGTATTTTTCATAAAGGGCAATATATTTACGATCTAACCAATCTCCATATTTTTCTTCTAAAGCAAGTGGTGTATCAAAATGCCAAATAGAAACAAGTGGTTCAATACCTGCATTTCTAAGTTCTGTAAAAACATTACGATAAAAATCTAAACCAGCTTGATTTGGTTTTTCTTCTTCTCCTGTTGGATAAATTCTTGACCAAGAGATTGATAATCTAAACATCTTGAATCCCATTTCTTTAAGTAAAGCAATATCTTCTTTATAATGATGATAGAAATCAATACCATCATGATTTGGATAAAGTTCATCATCAAAGACAGCAAAATGAGCTCCTTCTGGTAATTTAAATCCATGATTTGGTAACTTTTGTTTATTTCCATCTTTATCAATAAAAGTAACCATACGTGGTGTATTTACTGTTCCACCTGTCGTTACATCTGTACGTGTCATTCCACGTCCGTCTACATTCCATGCACCTTCACATTGGTTAGCAGCTACTGCTCCACCCCAATAAAAATCTTTACTAAATTTCATTTTTTTTCCTCCTCAATTATCTTTATTATAAAATATATTTATGTCAAAAATATGAAATTTTCAAACTATGCAACAAATAAAACGACACATGTATAAACAATTAACGTAATAACCATAAATAATGAAATAAAGGCAGCAACAAAATCTTCATCTTCTTCACCTTTATAAAGTGGTGAAATCAACATCGGCATTGTAAATCCTGTTGGACACATAAAATAAATCAATACACCCATCATATAGATCTTATCTGCCATTAAATTTGGGAAGAAGATAAAGAATCCTGCAATAACAAGCATATAAAAGATAATTCTAACTCCAACAAGTTTTAATAATGAACCAATAGTATCTTTATTAATTTTTAAATTATAACCGATAATTAATAAAATAAGACTCACAATAGGAGCTGTTGCTTGTTGAATTGTATTTGTATAAAGATCAATAAAAGCAGTTTGACTTAACAAGTCATATACACCTAAAACATTTAAAATGATTCCTAACATAACCGCAATCACAAATGAATTTGTGAAAATTGTTTTCAATAATTCCTTAGTACTTGTATTTCCGGATGTCTTTTTAGCAACAAGTACAGGAATAATAATAAAAGCAATCACTGTTCCAGCAATATCATAAATAACTGTATTGCTTGCATAAGCTACACCTACAATGGATGTATAAAGTGGTAATGCAACATTTCCTCCTTCACAAGTTGTTAAAAGATAGGGTGAAATATGTTCCATTTCTTTTCCTGTAAACTTAGCAATAAATTTACCTAAAACCATAGCTAATGTAAAAGCAACTAAAACATATAGCACAATCAATATTGCTGAAGCTTCTATTTTAGCAGTAAATAAAACATTAAAAATTAAGATAGGAAACAATACATTGAAAACAATATGATTGGCTCCTTCTTTTTGTTTAGGACTAATAAAGTTTTTAATACGCGCGATCATTCCTAAAATGATCATAAAAAATACTGGGAATAAAGTTGATAATGCATTCATAATTTTCCTCCTTGTTTTTCAAGAATATTGTAAAAAAGAAGATTTATAATTACAAATACTTATATATTATAGATATTTATTATTTTTAATTATAAATAATGATATACTTATGATGAGGTGATTTAATGGAATTACGTGTCTTAAAATACTTTATAACAGTTGCACAGGAACAAAGTTTCTCCAAGGCCGCTAAAGTACTCAATGTCTCTCAACCTGCACTTTCTAAACAAATTAAAGATTTAGAAGATGAATATCAAATAACTCTTTTTAATCGTACAACGCGAACTGTTTCTTTAACCGAAGAAGGACGGTTATTTAAGGAACAAGCTATTGAGATTTTAAATCTTGTAGATAGAAGTGAGGATTATCTTAAAAATAATAAAAAATATATTAGTGGAAATATTCATATTGGATGTAGTGAAAGTATATGTAATCGTGTTATTATGAAAGCTATCGCTAAAACTCAAAAACAATATCCCCATATTAAATTTCATCTTTATAGTGGAAATGCACAATATGTTGAGGAAAAGATTGATCAAAGTATTTTTGATTTAGGGATTGTTGTGGAACCTGCAAATTTTTCTAAATATGATTATTTAAAGCTTCCTGGTTATGACCTTGAAGGAATTCTTATGAAAAAGGATTCTAATCTTGCGAATAAAGATTTCATTACACCTAAGGATCTAATGAATCAGCCAATTATTATATCTAATCAAGAGATGGTTAAAAATAATATTGCGGGATGGTTAGGAAGTAATCAAAGAGCACTTAATGTGGTAGCTACTTATAATCTTTTTTATAATGCCCAATTGATGTGTGAAGAGGATGTTGGTTATGTTTTAACTTTTGAACATCTTTATCATGAAACAACTGAAGGTTCTTTGTGTTTTAAACCACTAAATCCACCACTTATGATTAAAAGTAATCTTATTTGGAAAAAGTATCGTTTGTTTTCTAAAGCTGAAGAAGCTTTTCTAGAAATTTTAAATAAAGACCTAAATGAAAAAGCATAGCCACCTATGCCTTTTTAATTATTTTTATTTTCTTTGATCCATTGAATAAATTCATTCATACCTTCACCTGTTTTTGCACTTAAACAGATAATTTTTGCATTTGGATTTAAATTTAAAATATTAACTTTTGCTTGATCAATATCAAAATCAAAATAATCAAGCGTATCAATCTTAGAAATAATAACCAAATCACATACACTAAACATTAAAGGATACTTTAATGGTTTATCATCTCCTTCAGGAACTGATAAAATCATCATATTTTTATGTGCACCTGTATCAAATTCTGCAGGACAAACAAGATTTCCAATATTTTCTAAAAAGAGAAGATCAAAATCATCTACGCCAAATTCATCAACTGCTCTTGTTGTCATTTCTGCATCAATATGGCATAATCCCCCATTATGAATTTGAATAGAAGGAACACCTGTAAGATCTGCTACCTTTTGTGCATCAAGTGATGTTTCAATATCAACATCCATCACTCCTACTTTATAATCCTCTTTAATTTCATTGATGACATGAGAAAGAAGTGTTGTTTTTCCAGAACCAGGAGAGGACATTACATTGATCATTGTCACTTTTTTGTCCTTTAGTCTTTTGCGAAGAGCATCTGCTTCTTGATTATTCGTATTAAAAACATTTTCATGAACTTCGATTACTCTTACTTTAGCCATGGTTTACTTCCTCCATTTTTTCTTTTAGATAATTGATCCAAGGTTCAAAACCTTTATCTTTTTTAGAAGAAATATAGAAGATTTGAGCATTAGGATTTAATTCATGAATTCTTTGTTCTACTAATTCTTTATTAAAATCAAAGACAGGTAATGTATCAGTTTTATTAATTAAAACAACATCACTAACAGTATAAACCAATGGATACTTAGCTGGTTTATCATCCCCTTCAGGAACTGATAAAATCGTAATATTAATACTTGCACCGGTATCAAATTCTGCAGGACAAACAAGATTTCCAACATTTTCAATGAAAATAAGATCTACATCATCCATTCCCATTTCATTAAGTCCTTGTTGAGTCATCGCTGCATCCATATGACACATACCTCCTGTATGTAATTGAATGGCTTTTGCTCCACCATTTTCGATCATAACAGCATCAACACTAGCATCAATGTCACATTCCATGACACCTATACGAGTAATACCTTGTAATCTTTCAATGGTACGAAGTAATGTTGTTGTCTTCCCCGAACCTGGAGAAGACATCACATTAATCATTAATTTTTTTTGTTTTTTTAATTCATCACGAATTTTATCTGCAGTTACTTCATTTTCTTTAAATATATTTTGTTTAAGTTCAAGAATCTTCATAAATACCAATCTCCTTAATATTAAACTCATTACCTCTTAATAAATAAGTATTTTCACTATGACAATAAGGACATGTTTTACCATAATCAATCGTACGATATTGTCCATGACAATCTTCACAATAAGTAATTGCTTCTAATGTTTCTATATACATTTTTGCATGTTCTGTCACTGCTTCTTTTTTTCTTGCCCAATTCCAACAATCAATCAATTGATCATGAACAACACCAGAAACTTCACCAATTTCTAACTTCACATAATCAATTTTATCAACTTTATTTTCTTGCGCAACTTTTTTTACATCTTTAACAACATAAAATGTAACACCTAATTCATGCATCTTAATGTTCTACCTTTTTCTTTAAAATAATATTTTTAACACGTTTTAATTGATAAGGAATAATTGCTTTAAACTTATCTTCTGCCACAACCATATTAGAACATTCTGGATGATCACGATGAAGTTTGATAGCATCAAATTCACATTTAGTTGTACATACCCCACAACCAATACATTTATTCGCATCAACGATTGTTGCTCCGCATCCTAAACATCTTGCTGTTTCTTTTTTAATTTGTTCTTCTGTAAGAATTTGTGTATTATCTTTGAATCGATCTTTAACTTCTAGGTTAATACCTTCAACTTGTTTAGGTCCACGATCATAGCTTTCTACTAAAATATCATCTGTATCAAGTTGTTTAAACTCCCAACGGTTACGTCCTGTTTCCATATGTCCATTATGAACATAACGATGTAATGATTCAGCAGCAATCTTACCTTGAGCAATGGCATCAATTGCGAATTTAGGTCCAGTATAAACATCTCCTCCAGCAAAGATATCTTCTTTGCTTGATTGGAAAGTCACTTGATTTAATTCAATAGCTGGTCCATTGAACTTCACATCTTCACCTTTTAATAAATCTTTCCATACACTTTGTTGTCCAATCGCAAAGATTAAACGATCACATTCAACTGTCATAGTTTCATTTTCATCATAAACAGGGGCAAATTTACCATCATTAATGACAGATAAACATTTTTTGAAAACAATACCTGTTACTTTACCATTTTCTACAAGAATTTCTTTTGGTCCCCAACCACAATTGATTGTAACACCATCTTCTCTTGCTTCTTTGATTTCTTCAACTGAAGCTGGCATATCTTGTTCTTGTTCTAAGCTAAATTGAAGTACTGAACTTGCTGCATTTCTTGCAGATACACGAGAAGCATCAATGGCTACATTTCCACCACCGACGACAACAACTTTTCCAGCAAATGGCGCATTACCACAGTTTGCATCATATAAATAATCAATAGCTGTCATAACACCTTCTGCGTTTTCATTTTCAAGTCCTGGTAAACGACCAGCAGCGCATCCAATAGCAATATAGAAAGCTTTATAACCTCGTTCTCTTAATTGTTGAATTGTTACATCTTTTCCAACTTCAATTCCTGTTTTAATTTCAACACCCATCGCTTTTGCGACATCGATTTCAGCATCTAATAAATCTTTTTCTAGTTTATAAGATGGAATCCCATAACGTAACATTCCTCCTGGATGTTCGCTTTTTTCAAACACTGTAGGACGATAACCTGTCTCAGCTAAATAGAAAGCAGCTGTTAAACCAGCAGGTCCTGCTCCAATAATCGCAATTTTTTCATCAAAATGATCCATATGAATACTTGCAGGAATCACAACTTCTGGAATATGTCTCGTTTGGGCATTTAGATCTTGTTCCGCAATAAATCTTTTAATTGCATCAATTGATAAGGCTTCATCAACTTTACCACGTGTACAAGCATCTTCACATCTTCTATTACAAATTGCGCCACAGACAGCTGGGAATGGATTTTGTTTTTTAATGAGCGCTAAAGCATCTTGATATCTTCCTTGAGATGCCATTTTAATATAACCTTGTACTGCAATATGAGCAGGACAAGCACTTTTACAAGGAGCTGTTCCTGTTTCATGAGTATTAATTCTATTATTATCACGATAATTAAAATCGTATTTTTCTGGTCCCCATTTTGTAGCATCTGGTAATTCTTGTTTTGGATACTTAATTTCAGAACCATCTTTTTTACATAATTTTTGTCCTAAACGTACAGCACCTGCTGGGCAATATTCCACACATCTTCCACACGCCACACACTTATCTTTTTCTACATGAGCTACATAAGCAGAACGTGACATATTTGGTGTATTAAATAATTGTGATGTTCTTAAAGCATTACAAATTTCAACATTACAGTTACAAATACCAAAAATTTTATTTTCACCATCAATATTTGTTATTTGGTGAACAAAACCATTATCTTCTGCACGTTTTAAAATAGCTAAAGCTTCTTCTTTAGTAATATCATGTCCTTTGCCTGTTTCACGACAATAATCGGCAAAATCTCCAACACCGATACACCAACCAAAATCATCATCAGCACATCCATCACCAATTGCTTTTCTTGAAGCACGGCATGAACATCTTCCTACACCAATTTTACCTTCATATTTATCTAACCAATAAGATAATTTTTCAATATCAATGGCTTCATTTTCCATAGAAATGGCTTTTTCAACAGGAATAACATGCATTCCAATTCCTCCACCACCTGGTGGTACCATTTGTGTAATTCCTGCAAGCGGAATATAAGTCATACGTTCAAAGAAAGCAGCTACATCTGGATGATTTGTTACGCGTGGATTTGATCTATCTGGTAACTCTTCCATATTAAATAACTCTGCACTTCCAGGTACAAACATTGGTAAAATATATCTTCTTTCACTTTGTGGTGCAGTGCGACCATTATGATCATAGTGATAACCATAATCATATTCAAGTAAACCAATATAACTCATTTCATCTAATAATTTTTGAAATGCTTCTTCTTGATTTGTTTCAATCTTACATAACTTACACATTTCTTTAAAAGTATAAGGTGTACGTTTTTTCATTTGTAAAGCAATGTCAGCCATTTCATCACTTATAATTTCAGCAAGTCCCCAATATTCTGGATCTTCTACTTTTACGCCACCAAAAATATGATCTGCCACATCAGTAATCTTTCTACCTAACTTAACAATTTTCTCTCTTGGAGGATTGTCATGCTTGTGATTTGCATCCCACTCCTCGTATTTTTTCATACTCATTTAATTTTTCCTTCCTCCCTTAATTGTTCTTTAATTAAAACAATTACGTCCAATTTATTATACATGAAACCCCTCTATTAAGTAATTGTTTATTAAATAATCATTGATTTTTTCACATAAATTTAGACATATCATTTAATTTGTCTAAAAAAGAAGAATCAAAATGATTCTCCTACTTCATTCTAGCCTTTCTATCAGCAATAATATCCGATATATCGAAAGGAATTTCATCATCCTCTTGTTCATAAACATTCAAAAAAGGAACATCTTCAACTGTCCTTAAAGGAAACTCAGATTTAGCCGTAACATCCTTTAAATCACATTCAATAACACCAATATAAATACCAGGTACAACCTTTCTTTCACTTAATGGTTTAATCTCACGATGATTACATGTATAAAGCAAATTGTATCCCTTTTCCCAAGTTTCAGGATCATCTTTATAATCTAACATCTTCATCTTTCCTTTAGCGATAACACTACGATAATCATGATAATGCCCTTTATATTTCTTATCAGGAAAATCATTAAAAATACTAAACTCAACACATACGCGAGGATCTTTCTTTAATAAATCAACCTTTTTTCCTACCTTCATAAAATGAGTATAAATATTTAAATGTGTAACTGTCATTTCAAAACCAAAATTAGTTGGAACAACATAAGGATACCCATCTTCATCATTCATACCAATATTTGCAATATTCATTTCCTTCAACATTGCTTTTATTAATTCATAATCTACTACTTCTCTTTCAAATCTACGCATTCTTCCACCTCGTTTACACTATACTTCCTTTTTTTCTTTTTTTAAAAATCTTTCAGTTTTTGAAAAATATCTTATAATATTTTTTGAGGTGGCTTATGAATACATTAAAAATACAAATTAAACCTTTTTATAAAAATAATCCTTTTCATCTAAAAGATGATCAAATACATATCCTATCTACAAATAAAAATGAAGAAGAAATAAAACAGCTCCTCTTACAAATGAATTATGAAAATTATTCTATTTTCATTCAACTTGAATTAGAAAATTATAGCTATGGTTATCTCTTTATAGATCATAAAGAATATGAACTTTATTATTATAATGATTTTGATGATTATGAAGATGAAATTGAATTTGCCAGCAAAAACTGGATAAAAATGATAAAAAATAGTGAGGGGTAATATGAAAAAAATAAATGAAACACAAAGAAAAATAATTTATATGCTTAAGGATTTTGGTATTGATCATATTAGTATGGCTGGCATTCTAGTAACTTTAGAACAAGATAATCTAAATGAAAATGATTTTTTAGACTTTATTAAAAACAAAGAAACACTTTCTATTGAGGACTGTACTGAACAAATATGGCATATGAGAGGATATTAAAAACAAGCGTATGAGGCTTGTTTTTAATCTATACTATTCACGCGCGCTCTTATCATTATCATATTGATCTTATTCATCCTTATCTAACGTTAACAACTCCGATGCAACATCAACGGATTTTAATCTAATTAAATTATCATAAATATCTGGTCTACCTAATAAATTAATTCCCCCATGCCATACAATTTCTTGGTCAATAATAGCATAATGATTATCTAGGTTTTCACATAATTCAACAATTATACCTGCCATTTTTAAATGATATATTAAGTAATTTGCATAATCAGGATTATCAAACTGCAAATTATTAGGATCTCTTGTAATAACAATGACCGTAACTCCTTTTTCTTGTTTATTCTTCACCAAATCAATGAATTCAAATATTTTCTTTTCATCTAATTGTGGACTACATACAATTATTTCCTTATTTGACTCATGAATGTCCTGAGCAAATATTTCAGAGTAATCATTATAATTATAAATATGATGAGCTTCTTGTTTATTATTCACTACATTTGTAATAACGTCGAAACCAATTTTTCTATAAGCTCTTAGCCTCTTTTTATACATATTGTTAAAAAAGCTAATATGTAAATCTACATAATCATATACGATAGCACTTTCCTTAAATTCATAATCTCTATTAATTCTTCCTAAAAATTGTTCTACTAATGGTTCTCCTGAAACTGGTGTTGTAAGAAAAAGTGTATCTAATCTTGGAACATTAAACCCTTCACCTACAGATTGTGAAGTAGCAACCAAAATAAACGATTCATTTTGGTTTATTTCTAACAATTGTTTTCTTACTTCGTTATTTTTCTTTTGAGTATTATCACCATAAATCAAGAAAGTATTATCAAGCACATCTTTCTTTAAAACATCATATAAATATTTAGCGTGTTCCTTATAACGAGTTAAAACAATAGGACTTCTTTTATTTTTAATACATTCTTTTATATCTGAAATTATCATTTCATTTCTAATTGTGCTTTTTGCTATTAATGAATACGCACTATTTATATCTTGTTTACTATCACCTAAATTAATAACTCGTGTAAATCGCGGATAAATAAAATGATCAATGTTTTGTTGTTCTATCCTTTGTCTACTTGTGAATTGATGTCTTATAGATCCTATCAACATATAAACTTTCTTTTCTAATTGATCGATTCTCTTATCATTTGCTGAAACACCATAAACGTATTTTGAATTCACTTTATTTAATACATTTTCAAATACAGATGATGCACTATGATGGCATTCATCAACTATCACCATACCATAAGAATCTTTTAACTTACTTTTTCCATTTTTATCGTAAATTGAATTGACAGATACAACATCTATTATCCCAGTTAACGTGTTTTTATTTCCATAAAGAACCCCTATAACATCATTCCTTGTTTTAATTATTCCCGTTTTAGTTTGATAGGTTGGTAATTCTTCATTTATATCTAAAAATTTATGTAACTCTTCTACCCATTGATTAATTAAACTAACACTTTGCATAACAATCAATGTACTTACTTTTCTTTTTGAAATAAGGTAACTTGCAACAACCGTTTTTCCAAACGCTGTTGTTGCATTTAAAATACCATTATCATATTTTAATAATTCATTTGCTGCTGTATTCTGATTATCTTTTAATTGTCCTTTAAATTCTACATTGACTGGTTTTCCTCTTTCTCTTTTATCAATAATCTCATATGGAATGTTTGCCTGTGAGCACTTATCACTAATCTTTTCCATTAATCCTCTAGGAATTTTAATATAGTCATTAATATCACTTCCCATATAAACAACCATTGGTTGATTCCAATTCGAGTACCCTAATCTATTATTCTTATAAAATATTGGATTATCAAAAGCAACTAAACTCCTTATTTGATTTTGAATTCTAGGGCTTAAATTCAAAGTATCAATATAAATACCATCAGCAAGCACAATTGTCATTTTTTCTACAACATCTTCTTTATAAAAAGGCTCATCTTTTTTCCATGGCTTAATTCTCGCTTCTCGATTAGGATTTATCAATAATCCTTTACCTTCTGCTAATTCGATCTTCCATTTATCAATATACCTTTCAACATCTTTTTTGGTTAATCTATTAATTTTATTAAGAACCAACCATTGATCATAATAAGCATTCCAATTTTCATCAACAAAAGCACTATTACCATTTTTTAACGCCTTACCTTGTAATGGAAGTGCTATAACATTTCCAAGTCCTTGATTATGATCTTGTGTAGGAAACATTCGATCATAATATCTAAATGATTTTAAGTTAATTGATGCAGCTCCTTTTTCTATTAGTAAATAGCCAAAGTCTCTTGCTAAAGATGCTGATATAAATTCTTTGAATACTATCCAAGCATGTGCCCCATTTCCAGAACGAGACCTTTCTATTAAAACATCAATATTACTTTCTTCACAAATTTTTCTTAACGCATTTACTTCATCTTTCCAATCATTATTATCTATACTCTCTTCATCATGATTATCAAAATCAAAAACAATAAACTTACATGTATCATTTTCTAAAAGAGGATAAATACCTATTACATCTGTGCAATTATCTTTATGACCAAGCAAATGATTTAATCCTACATTTCTGTTTAATTCTTTCCATTGCTTATACGGACAATCTGTACATGATGTTTTTACATTGTTTTGTTTAGGACACATACTATTCCATCTATTATTACATTGCGGAAAATAACCACCTCGTGAACCTCTTAATGCATAGACGTCTCTCCTACCTTGAAATATTGTTAAAAAAATAGCAGCCATTTCACCTGTAATATATTGATCTTTTATACAAGCACCTTGATCTTCATTATATTCAGTTAAATTATTTGTTATATTATTTGTTTGTTCATCAAATATTATATTTGATTTTTTTAATAATTCTTTTAATTTGTTATTTTCTTCTTGTAAATCCCTTATTTTTTTCCTCAATGTTTCTAAGTTATATCCTGTAATATTCATAGAAGAATCTCCTTAAACAATTTATTACATATATTTTACAATGTATCAAATAATAAATATATAAAA
>ERZ773149.1715-NODE-1715-length-17185-cov-3.502452_pt1 | contig 17185 bp, 9 predicted proteins | sample MGYA00511081_ERZ773149 | MGnify/ENA primary metagenome ERZ773149 (study PRJEB29015, sample SAMEA2737846) | human gut metagenome | biome: human gut; feature: human-associated habitat; material: faeces | place: China | collected 2012 ...
GATCAGTCCTGTAATATATTCTCCTGCTGATGAATTATCCTCCCCATGCCAGTTCAGGATCTCCCCTGCGTCCTCCGCCTCAAACACATAAAGATCTTCCCCCACAAAAATCTCCTGTTTCAGATAATCCAGCACCATTCTCCATCTTCCGTCCTCCACCAGTGTTCTCCCTATGACCAGAACCTGCAGATGCCCCATATCAAGAAGTTTTTCCTGTGACTGATCATACATTTTTTCAATCCGGGTGAAATCAGCACCACTGATCTGCAGAACCCGGGAACCGCCATCTTCTTCCTCTTTTCCCTGCCCCGTACTCTCAGAAAGATCCGGCATCCCATAGGTAAGACAGATTCCTTCTTCTGAAGCATCCACGCCAAGTGCCATAGGATACATTCTCTTCTCCGGTTCCACAGCCGCACTACATCCGCTCATAAAAAGACTGACTGACAAAATCCCGGTCACCACACCGACTGCCCTTTTCCTCTGCTTCCTGCGGTGTCCCTTTCCTCTGATAAACATATAAAACTGACAGATGAGAATTCCCGGGACGAAAATATGCGCCAGACACCATCCAAAATAATCCAGTATTCCTTTTCCCTCTTCTTCCAGAAGCGAAATCAGGAAAACCAGTGCCGGAAGCCAGAACCTCCCCCTACCAGGATGAGATTTCCCGATAATCTGATTTCCATAATACAGCAGACTCCCTATTGCAAAAAGCAGACTGTAAAGCAGAAATCCCATCCACAGGATGTCAAATCTGGCCAGTACATTTCCCGGAAGATCTGCGCCTGCCAGCAGAGGCAGGACCGGATAACTTTCCGCCACTACCCTGTCATATCCCAGAACTGCCGGAAGCAGAAGCTCCATTCCAATAAGAATCCCGCCAAGTGTCAGGATCCCTCCTGCCACCGTCTTTCCTGCACTTCCGTATTTCTCCACATTTCCCAACAGAAATGGCAGCAATGCAACCGGCGAAAAAGCACACAGAGTTCCATAAAAAGACTGACTGACATTTCTCACTGTAAGCTCCTCCCACCGGATTTCTCCCATGAGATATTCCGTTTTTGCCTGTGGCACACAAAGTATCATCATTATCATAATCCCGCCAAGAAGCAGGCCACCTGATACTTCCGCCATTCTTCCTCTTCTCTGTACACCTTTGCAGGTTCCGACAGAACATACCAGAACCGCCCAGAATGCAATCCATCGGCCGGATACTCCTGTGATCAGCTTTACAGGAACCAGCCTCCTGAGAAGTGCCAGCAGATATCCTCCCGCCATCAACACATAGATCAGAAAAAAAATCCCGATCAGCCTTCCCGCAAAAGCACCTGCAGACTTTACCGGATCTTCAAATGAAGGTGTCAGCCGTATCAGCCAGATTACATAAAACCCAAGCAATATCAGCGCAAAAATCATTCCCGCCACTGCACTGATTCCGTTCATTCCACCCTTTCCGAAAACGCAGAGCATAAATGGTGCCAGTAATGCCAGTATCATCTGCCTGTACAGCTGCCTGTGGGAAATTCTGTTATTCTCTGCAAATCTCATGAACCGGACTCCTTTCTCTTCAAACGGATCTTCTGCTCCTCTCTTGCATAAAACGGTCGTAATACCCTCTTGCGCAGCGGAACTCTCAGAACCCCTTCTCCTCTGCTGCCCTTCTGTTCTTTCTTTATAAAAGGGACCAGATAAGGAATACCAAAACTTATCAGGCCTGCCAGGTGCCCTATAACCAGATATACTCCCAGCACGATTCCGTAAATTCCCAGATAACCTCCCAGGATCAGAAACCCATACTTCACCAGCCGAAATGCTGCTGCAAACTCTTCATTTGGAACAGTCATAGAGCCAAGCGCAGTCAACGCCACGATCATCACCACGATCGGACTCACAAGATTTGCCTCTACCGCTGCCTGTCCGATCACCAGTCCGCCAACAATGCCAATAGCATTTCCCAGAGATCCCGGAACTCTCACCCCAGCCTCCCGAATCAGTTCAAAAGCCAGTTCCAGAAAAATCAGTTCCACCACACTGGAAAAGGGCACTCCTTCCCTCGCCTCCGCAAAAGACAGTATCAGTGCAGATGGCAGAATCTGTGTATGGAAACGTATCACTGCCAGGTAAAGTCCCGGCAGAACAGTCGCCATGATCACAGCCAGATATCGCAGTATTCTGAGAAAGGAAGCCATCTCGAACCTGTGATACCAGTCCTCGCTGCTCTCCATGAAACTGCTAAAATTTCCCGGAAAGATCAATGCTTCCGGAGAATTATCACACAGAATCACAACCTTACCTTTCAGGATTTCCTGCACAGCACGATCCGGACGTTCCGTTGTCTGATACTGAGGAAAAGGAGAATACCACACATCTTCTGTCAGCTGTTCAAGCATACCGCTGTCAAGGATTCCGTCAATCTGAAATTCTTCCAGCCGTTCCTTCACTTCTTCCAGAAGTCCCTCATGTACCAGGTCATCCATGTATAACACCTGCGTTAAGGTATGAGAGCGCACACCGATTTTATATTCTTCCACCTTGAGTCTGGTATCACGAAGCCTTTTTCTTATCAGTGCACTGTTACTTTTCACACTGTCCGAAAATCCTTCCCTGGAACCCCGCAGCACCTTTTCCGATTCTGCCTCCATCACACCTGTGGATGGATAACCTTTGCTGGAGATTTTCATCGCCTTGTCATATCCATCTATGAAAAACACTGCATTCCCTGCAAGCATGGCATCTATGGACTCGTCAAGATTCTCCAGTTTCTTTACATCTGCGATCCCAAGACTGTTATGCCTGACAAATTCCTGAATATCCTCCGGCGAAATCTCCCAGAAATGATTGATCATCTTTCCAAGAGCAGAATCATCCAGCATCATGTTGGAAACCGCAACTTCTATATAGACCATAAGGCAGTCCACCTTATGTTTATCTCCCAGCCGCATGGGACGGATCAGAATATCACTGCAGTTTTCCAGCCTGCTTCGCAGATATTTCTCATTCTCCCTCAGATTTGCAGATACTTTCCGGGATTCTTCCAGCTTCTTCAATAATTTCCCACCTCGTTTCATACCGGTACATCGTTTTCGATGTACCAGACAGATCTGTTGCCAGTCGGCAATATTCCTAAACCCACTTAAATACATGGATGCGCAAAAAAAGAGAGGCATCCCGCCTCTCTTAGAATTTCCCGATATTCAGATATTATACCATTCTTATCTGTGTCCCCTGGATTTCTCTTTCTCTGCACGCTCACGTTCTGCATCCTCAGCCTCAATAGAACGCATGATAGCCATTCTCTGATTCTCGATATGCTGGAAAGAAAGCTGTTTCGCGCGTTCCACGTCGCGCTCTCTGATCGCCTTTGTCAGTTCCTCATGTTCCTTCACCAGAACATCTCGTGTTTCACCTTCTTTCAGATATTCTACACGATAACGATAAATCTGCTCACGCATATTATTGAGTACCTGGATCAGCCTCTTATTATCAGAAGCCTGATAAATAACCTCATGGAATGCAACGTCAGCCTCCGCAAGCTTAACAAGATTTCCCTCTGCGATCGTATGTTCAAACTCCTTGGCAGCAAGCCAGAGTCTCCTCATTTCTTCTTCAGTCATACGGGCACATGCTTTCTCAATAGCTACATTCTCAAGAGCAATACGAACCTCCAGAACATCATTCAGATCCTTCTCTGTGATATTGGCAACCTGGGCACCACGTCTCGGGATCATCACTACCAGACCTTCCTGCTCCAGCTTACGCATTGCCTCTCTGATAGGAGTTCTGCTCACGCCAAGTCTCTCTGCCAGCGCAATCTCCATCAGTCTCTCACCAGGTTTCAGTTCGCCCTTCAGGATTGCCTGACGCAGCGTATTAAAAACCACATCCCTTAATGGAAGATATTCATTCATATTTACTGAAAAATCACTTGTCATTTGTATTCCCTCCTGCTTTCATTACTTCTGTGGCAAAAACCGTCTTCGCCAGCCGGCTCTCTCTGAGAACCTCTGCTGCCGCCTCCATCTTTTCACGATCATCAAAGATTCCGAACACTGTAGGACCACTTCCACTCATCATCGCCTTTAACGCACCATGACTCTCCATCAGTGCTTTGATTTCGCCAATTACAGGATATTTCTCTATAATTCCCGGCTCAAAAACATTTCCCATCTTCTGTGTCATTGCCAGAAGATCTCCACGTTCTATATCTCCTATCATCCCATCAATATCCGGATGAGAAGAAATCTTATCCAGCTGAAGGCTCTCATAGGCAGCTTTGGTGGAAACATTGATTCCGGGCTTACCGATCAGTACAAAACAGTCGGGCACCTGAGTGATCCTGGTCAGTTTCTCCCCGATCCCCTCTGCCAGGGCAGTTCCTCTCATCACACAGTACGGAACATCTGCCCCGATATTCACAGCACGATCCATCAGTTCCTTCTGACTCAGTCCCAGTTTAAAAAGCCGGTTGATCCCCACCAGTGCAGCTGCCGCATCCGAGCTTCCGCCTGCCATACCTGCTGCCACAGGAATAAATTTCTCAAGATGGATATCCACACCACCCTTAACCTGAAATTCATCCATCAGAAGCTTCGCCGCCTTATACACCAGATTTCGTTCATCATTCGGAATATAGGAATAATTGACAGACAGGGAAATCCCCGGCTTCCTCACCCTCTTCATCTCCAGAACATCATACATCTGTATAGTCTGCATGATCATCCGGACTTCATGATAGCCATCCTCTCTCTTTCTGAGAATATCCAGTCCCAGATTTATCTTCGCCAATGCACGTAAACGCATAAAATCCTCCGTTTCCAACAATATCATCCGTATATAACTGTACTTTCGCAATTATATTTGTACTTTGTATACAATAAAACTCTTTGCGCATATTTTAAATCATTTTTTTTTAGTTTTCAATATAGGAGTTTTCATTTTTTCCGGAAATTTTTTTCATTATCATCCCTGCCTGACAAGAATTAACGACTGCCCCGGCTTTACCTCTTTTTCCGTAAGACTGTTCACACCCGAAATCTCATCCACAGTTGTATAAAATTTCTTTGCAATATCCCACAGGGTATCTCCGGCCTTTACAATATAGACCGTAATTCCCGGCATACTTTCCAGTTTCTTACGATCCAGCGGCTGTTCTTCCACAGATTCAATAAGCTGCTCTTCCCACTGTCTGAACACAAGCACATTCAGTCCCACCGCCGCCTTGACTTCAATCTCATCCCCATCTGCCATTGCAGTGGAAAGCTGTTCAAGGTCAGCCTGAAGTAAATATGTGCAATCCTTCCCGATCTCTTCTGCCTCGATCAGATGGGTAAACGGAAGCATGGCATCCATAGAATAAAACGGCATTTCATCATTTCCAATAATATACAGGATCTTGAGTGCCACAATTCCTTCTGCCACAATTCCCTTATCCGTAATCCTGGTCTTATCTACTTTTACCTTACCGCTGCTGTGGCAAAGCTGCAAAACTTTTCCCTGACTCTCCTTAACTTCTATCCGGTCTGTCAGACGACACCTGGAAAAATTCCGTACCAGAAGACTTTCCAACATTTCCTTTTTCCGATGAAGAACACATTCTTTGTGTGGGCTGTATGCATCAAGAAGAAGTTCATGCTCCTCTTCCCTGTACATTTTCATATTTAATTCCAGTACCACATCCACCTGCAGGATACGTTCTTCACCATCCGGATCAGGCTTTACCTCTATCCCCTGATGAAGAAGAGACACCTCAATATGTGGGATCAGATCTTCCATACAGCCACTGCATTCCATCTCATTGGAAAAAGGCATGGTATACTCCAGCCACTGAGGTGGATTCTCCTCTTCATACCCTGTATACAGAAGAAAAACTGCAAGCTCTCCTTTCACCCGGAGTTTGTTCTCTCCCGGCCGCAGATCCAGATTCCTCGGTTCAGCCATATACCACAGAAGGTTTTCTACATTCGGTCTGTTTGACGCAAGAGTAATATCATCCTTAATGCGCAGAGTATCTTTTTTATGTACACGAAGACTCATAAGCCGGACTTTCTCCGTTTTCACAGAGACTTCCTGATCCTCTGCGGAAACCGGAAGTTCAACGACTGCCAGTTCATCTACCACTGCATAAAAAGTTACAATTGCTTTAATATTCAGTTTTCTGGAATGGATCATATGAACACTGAGATCCTCAATCTCCCATTTCAGACACAGCTTATCTCCCCCTTCGATTCCCTCCAGATTAATCATCTCATCCAGCGGAAGCTTCGCAGAAAGGCTGTAAATCCTGCCCTCTTTTTCCCCCACATAAAGCAAATCTGCATTTAATGTCCCTTTAAGAAGCGCTCTTCCTTCACTCAGCCTCACTTCCTCCATGGAAACATCCGCTTTGCTCTGCACCAGTCTCCCGATATCCGGTTTCACATCGGGCACATTATAGTCCTCGTCAAAAGTCGCCTGCGCTGCCGCTTTATTTTTGATCCGCAGCATCTGAATACTTTCTTTTTTTAATTCCAACCTGCTTCCTTCCTTTCTCTGTTTACTTTATGATAAAACCCAAAAATTCTATCGGTTTCTCTGTTTCTCTGATTTTCAGGACAATACAGGGATAAGACGGTTCACTGCCTGCATCCGCTTTCTCCGGACCTATCAGCCTTGTCTTGCAGAATACTGCGTTCTCTGATTCAGAAACCTCCTCCACCTGAATACTGTACCCTCCTGTAAGCTGCTCTCCATATCCCTTCATCAGATACCTTATATCTCCCACCTGATAGGTCATCTGAAATACTTTCTTTTTCTTCTGTTCCATCAGTTCTGAAATCTCTTCCGGAATTTCCTCCTGCTTTACGATCGTATATTCCAGAGGTGTACGTTCGCCCTCCTCAATCCTGATAAACTGACAGCCCGCCGGCAAAAGAGCCAACAGCAACACACAGAGCAGTCCTCCTGTCCTTTTGCCCATAATGCACCCCTGCTCATTCTTCGCTAAATATTCTATGCCGGATACAGCCCTGTTATTACCATACTCTATGCTATATATCCGACAGTAACTGCTTTTCTGCAGGAAAGAATCCCGTCCGGAATGATTTATTTAACGCCAAAAAATCGTTATACCATGATTTATTTCTTGCAGGATATCTCATAATTCCTTATAATAACTTCTATACTTATATATGGGCATCAGCATTATATAATGCCCGGAAAGGAATTAACGAATGATACGATTTATCCTCGTCTGTATTGTTGTGATCGGATACCTGATCCTGTCCATCCCCATCCTGCTGGTCGAATGGATCATCGGCAGATTTTCTCCTGAAAAGAAGGATATCAGCTCCCTTAGAATCATCCAGGCAGTATTCCGATTTATCCTTAAGATCACCGGTGCAAAGATTACTGTGATCGGAGAAGAAAATGTGCCAAAGGACACACCTGTACTTTATATCGGCAACCACAGAAGCTACTTCGACATACTTCTTACTTACTCCCGCTGTCCGATCCGTACAGGCTACATTGCCAAAAAAGAGATGGAGAAAATTCCTCTTCTTTCCACATGGATGCGTTATCTCCACTGTCTCTTCCTTGACAGGAAAGACATCAAACAGGGACTCAAAACGATCCTGACCGCAGTAGACAAAGTAAAATCCGGAATTTCCATCTGTATTTTCCCGGAAGGAACCCGAAACAGAAATAAAGATGAACTGGACATGCTTCCCTTCCATGAAGGAAGCTTCAAAATCGCTACCAAGGCCAATTGCCCGATCATCCCAATTGCGATCAGCAATTCAGCCAACATTTTCGAGGCACACTTCCCGAAGATATCTCCTGCAAAAGTTGTAGTAGAATATGGTAAGCCGATCTATCCGGATGAACTGAGCAAAGAAGATAAGAGGCATGTCGGAGAATATACGCAAAACGTAATTCGCGAAATGCTTATAAAGAACAAACTACTGACTGAAAAATAATAAGACCATCGGCAGAGCGTAAAGACAAAAATTTACGCTCTGCCGGACTGTTATATATCAGAATTTCCATTGTATCTGGACTGATCCGGGAAATACCTTAAGTGACCTGATCATCTTATCAACTGTAAACCTCTTCTCCTCAAAATCAATCTCTCCCCACAGACTTATATTAGATGCTACCTTTTCCATCTGCTCCGGTGTCGCATGATTCTCCGCAAGCACCGATAATTTCTCCAGCTTTAACTGATGCATCTGGTCTATTTCTTCCACTCTCTGATTAATATAATCTGTCAGTGTTTCTCCGGCACCTGCCAGAGAATCCACAAGCAGAGAAATCTCCTTTTCCATTTCCTCAATCTCCCTGTAAATCTGCTTTACCTGCGGATTTTCCTTTAACTTCGTATAAGCGGCAGGAGACTGTCCTTCGCGCAGCTTACGTACCATCTCTTTATATACATAATTCTCCACATCTTCAGTATAAACCTTTCCGCACCCCGGGCAGGCTTTGTTATTCAGACGCTTCGTACATCTCAGGTACTGTTTACCGGACTGTATTTTAATACTCATAAGTGCGTATCCGCAATTGCCACATTTCACTTTCCCTGCCAGCCATGTATTCACAGCTTTCCTATTGGCCTGAATCGTTTTATTTCTCATAAGCTTGATCCTGCAGTTCAGCCACTGCTCCGAAGACACAAGCCCTTCATGAGGTGCCACCACCAGCATATGACCCTTAAGATTCTGCAGCTTATCTGTCTGCGCATCCCGCCCCTGATAAAGATAACATCCATGAATCCCGTCAAACTGCTCCGGACTGCTTACTATATTGGTTCCATGGCTCCTGAAAAAACGGTACACATCCATATCAGCCCGCACATATACCGGATTTCTCAAAAGCTGGGCCAGCATGGAACGTATCAGTTCCTTTCCGTAGAACTGCACTCCCTTTTCCGCATAATATCTGGTGATATCCCCATAAGAAGTGTCCGGTTGTTCGTACATATCAAAAATTTCCCGCACAATTGCCGCTTCCCCGGGTTCTTCCACAAGCTTCTTTGTATGGATTCCTTCCATCAGGATCTCCTCTAGCCGATAACCATAAGGAGGCTTGCCGCCCATGCGAAAGCCTTTCTGACTTCTGGAATAATATGCGTCGCTGACACGCTTCTGAATAGTCTCACGTTCCAGCTGCGCAAACACAATGCAGATATTTAACATTGCCCGTCCCATAGGTGTCGAAGTATCAAATTTCTCTGTAGAAGAGACAAATTCCACCTGATACTGCTGAAACAGATTCATCATATTGGAAAAATCCAGAATAGAACGGCTGATCCGGTCCAGCTTATACACGATCACTTTCTCCACTTCCCCTCTGCGGATATCTGTCAGAAGCTGCTGAAGCTGTGGTCTGACTGTATTCTTACCGCTGTAACCCTTATCCTTGTACTCTTTGAAACTTCCACCCTTTAACTCGTACTTGCAGAACTCGATCTGACTTTCAATAGAAATACTATCTGCTCTGTCCACTGACTGCCTTGCGTAGATTGCATTGATTCTCTTCATAGGGATCCTCCTTTATGAAATGAAATAATTGTTGTTTTGCCGGGCAATGTTGTTACCGTTCACTCTGTCCGCAACACGTCTTGCAATGCACAGAATAAACAGTAACCGGCACTGTAACCATTCTACAATTCCTCCTAGAAGAAAAACCTGAACGATTACATTTTGTCAATACAATTACGATAACAAATATTTAAAAATGTGTAAATCGACTTTTTTCTATCTTTATGTATAGATTTTTCCGACAGTTCCATTGTATAATGATGTCATAAACATTCCTCTACAATCAACTCATTCCTCTGCTGATCATTTATAACTGTCCTGTACCGTTACCGTTCACTCTATACCTGTGTCACCGACTAAAAGGAGATTTCCCATATGAGAAGAAAATGTACCGATTCCCTGATATACTGGAAAAAAAATCCCGGCCGCAAACCTTTAATCCTCCAGGGGCTTCGTCAGACAGGCAAGACCTGGCTGCTTATGGACTTCGGAAATAAGCAATACGAACATACACTCTACATCAATCTGGAAACAGACCGCTCTGCTGCAGACTATCTGTCTGTTCCACATGATCCACAGGAAGTACTGCTTTTTCTGGAAACCTGTGCAGGAAAACCATTGCGCCCTGCCTCTTCCCTTCTGATTCTTGACAATATCCAGTGCATTCCTCAGATTTCCACACTTCTTACCTTTATTGCCCTGGACTTTCCACAATATCACATTGCCTCTATCTATAAAGGTGTGGTTAACTCTGATTCTTTCTCCGTCCACGACTTTGATATCCTGACTCTGTATCCACTGGATTTTGAAGAATTTCTGTGGGCCAATGCTGAGTTTGCCCTTACAAGAGAAATCCGCAATCATTTCTCCGATTTCAGCCCAATGGGAAAGAAACTCCACGAAAAAGCCCTGTCACAGTTCCGTCTCTATCTGATCATCGGCGGAATGCCTGCTGCCATTATGGAATACAAAAAAGAAAAGAAGCTCCTGCTGGTACCTGACACCCAGCAAAAGCTCCTTAATCTTTTTCTCAGCGATATTACTGCTCTGGCTCCAAAAGGAACCGCCCGCCACTGCCGCAATGCCTGGCTCTCGATCCCTGCACAGCTCGGCAGAACCAGCCGTAAATTCCAGTACACCCGCATTGCAAAAGGTGCTACTGCTAAAGTCTATCATGAACCCCTGCAGTGGCTGATCAGCGCCGGACTTGCCATTCCCTGCCAGACAGCTATCTGCAGCAGACCTTCGGAAACCTCCTTACATCTGTATCCTGTTGACACCGGATTATGCTCATGCATACTGAAAATCCCTGCCTTCCAGCTTCTGTCAGGAGAAGAAACCACCGCCGGTACAGCCTGTATCGAAACCTTTCTGGCACAGCACTTTATCCGGAATGGCTATGCCCTCTCCTACTGGTCCAGCGGCAACCAGGCGGAAGTTCCCTTTTTACTGTCCAAAAACAGTCATTTTATTGCCATAGACTACCGCTCCACCCCACATCAGAAATGCAGGAACCTTATGCAGCTGAATAAATCTTCCCTCTCTCCTGCACCCACGCAAATGTATTTAATCTCTGCCGAAGACTTCATGCAAAAAGAAGCTTATCGAATCGTGCCTTTATATGCGGTATTTTGCATATAGAACGTGGCAGATACAACAGGCAAAAGCAGACTCCGGCCGGTAGTTCTTCTCGCTTTCACATCTTCGGAAACGAAGAAAAAACATCTTCAGCCATATCTCTCTGATATGGCTGAAAACTTTTTACGCATTGTTAAGGCTCTTCCTGATAGAGTTTTCCATTTACCAGTATTTTTTTACATAATTGACAGCCTCTTCCTGCGACAGGGAAAATTCATTCATGATATTTCTGACTGTATCTGTCTCACTTATATTAAAATTCCTGCAGGTCCTTACAGTCGCACGAATGCCTTCAAGGATACCTTCCCATCTGCCTTCCTGTCGACCTTCTTCGACACCTTCCTGCCTTAACTCTTCTAATGCATTACACATATTGATCTTCCCTCCTCTCTGCTCCAATTCCAAAGCATGATCGATCAGCTTCTGTGATTCTGTAATAGCACCTATCACAACGCCCAGATCTGCCGGGATATCATGGTCACTGTAGACTTCTTTGATCTTTGCATAATCCCTGGCATAGATCAGGCGGCTCATATCAAACACCATGTTTACATCCGGATCACTGAAACACAGCTCCCTACTTGATCTTACCTGAACCAGATTCATACGGTAATCCGATACCAGTGGTTCTATTTTTTCGGGGATCTCCAGCATATCCTTCAGGGAAAACGGACCATCCCATTCACTTTCTCCATAGTATACACACAGACTAATTACCGGATGCAGCCGGTCGGTTTTCTTAAAACCTGACAGGAATTCATCCGCTGAATGGAAATCCCCGTTTTTCTTATTTACTGCTGCAATCTCATCATATTCTTTCATGTAAGAAAACGCATCTCCGACCATATGGCGCAGCGGCATCGCATAGTGGATCTTTGCCAGGTTGGCTCTTGGGCAATGGATCTTTGCCTGATTTTCCAGTCCCCAGAGAACAAAGTCCACACCATATGCCGTTTTCTTTACAACATCCAGGATCTTCTGTACTGTTTCTGCATGACCATTAAATTTCAGCATGGAGGAAACATCCGTATCTGCTTCTGTAAGATCCTGCGGCTTCAGCACCTGTTCCCCGTTAAAAAATACTGCATTGAACAGATCCGCAAAATGTCTGTTGTCTCTCCAGAAGTTCTTCAGTATGGTATCTGGTTTGATCTTATTTTTTTCCGCCGTATCCAGCACCTTCCGTTGATTTATTTCTGTTATCAATATAGCATAATTATTACCTTGTTTCCACGAAAGGAACTATAAAAATTATTAAAAATCTGAAAAGTGCAGAGTCGATTTGTTTAATTTGTTCTTTTTTTTATTTCGTCAGCTGTAAAAGAGCATATAACTACAAAAATACCGCTCTAATACGTAAAAAAGGCAGTTATAAATAATCATTTTTTCAGGGTCATGAATGAATTTCTAATCAGAGAATATGCTTTTTAATCAAAAATCAACCTGTCCACCACCCAAAGGGGAACTATAATCATGACAAAGATTAAAAACACAAAGAAGGGCATGGCAAAAAAGACATTAAGTATGTCACTTGTTGTTGCAATGCTTGCTACTTCTAATGTGCCGGTATGGGCTGCTGAGTTCAGTGATGGCAGTGATGTTTCCGTTGAGACTGAAGCTCCGACTGCGGAAGAATTTTCTGATGCTACAGAAGCTGCTCAGGTTGCAGACGATGCAGAAACTCCGGCCATTGAAGATAATACAGAATCTGTTGCTGTAGCTACAGCTGCAAGTGATTTTAATTTCACTGGAATCACAGTAAATGAAAAAGCTAAAAACCCTACATGGGACGAAAAAGGCGATACTACAACAGGAAAAGTTGCATTTACAAAACAAATATTTAGCGGAAGTATTGGTGGATATGCAAGTAGTAAACTTCAATATGCGTGGGCTTATAATGGTACTTTTTCTTCTACGGATTTAAAAGATGTAACCAATGCTACTGTAAGCACAGCGGTTGATGTACCATCAACATCCGATTTAAAAGCTCATGTAGGAGAAACAATTTCTCTTTTATTCGTAGAAAATGGAAAAACTACTCCTATCGCAAAAATTGAATTGGGAACAGTTCAGAAAGTTGATATTTCTAAGACAGGATTTGCTCTTAGTCCTATTACTGGCGAAACATATAATGGAGCCAAACATGAGCCAGAGATTAAAGATACAAGTTTTGCAGCAGCGCCAAGTGGTGTAATTACTTATCAAGTCAACGGTCAGGAAACATTAAACAAAGCTGCTAATTATACCTGGGGATATGCTGGTACTGATGGATTAGTTAATGCAAAATCCAAAGTAACTGTAACCGGAACATATGTTGGTGTAGATGCTGACAAATATACCGGCACAATGACCACAACATTCGAAATTGATAAGTTGGCTTTAAATGCAACAGGAAATGATTTCATTATCAAAGCTGCAACACCTGGCAAAGAATTTTCTTATACAGGCAATACAACTCAGGAAGTTGATAAGTCAGAAGTGAACGTATATCTGGCCGATGCCAAAGATAAGAGTGTAGCATCTGATGTTTTATTAAACGACTTTGTAAAAAAAGTAACACTTGATACAAGTTCTGTAAGTGCTGCTAAAAATGACAAAGTATTCACTGTCACATTTGATACTGATAAAATAAGCAAGTCTTCCAACTTTAAATTAGCCAATGGCGTAACAGAAGTAAAAGAAACTTCTAACACTATATATGGAAGCAGTTCTGAAAACAACAACGGTGTAAATGTTGTGGCATTGGATTTGGCAGGTGTTACTGCAACTTTAAAGAATCCATTAGCTAAACAGGCAGAAGGTATCACTTCACCTACAATTGCAGCTAGTCAGTTAAAATTTGTAAAAGACGGTAAAACTTTAGATATTGCTGGTGCTAATCTTGCAATTACAGTAACACCAGCTGATTATAGTAAAACAGGTACTTATTATAAAGCAATTACCATTACAGGTAAAGGCGGTGCAAAGGGTACTATTTATGCAGATCTTGAGATTTCAGACAAAGCATTTGCGGCTAATTGCAACTTTGTCGGAAATACAGGTTCTAATGTTTTCTTATCCAAAGACTCTGACGGCACAGGAATCAACAAAACATTAAAATATAATAACGGAAAAGCAGTTGAATTCAGCAAGGAGCAGTTAGCCACATTAGGTGATTTCTGCCCTGATGGAAACCTTGCTAAAGGTGGAGACCAGACTAATTTCCAGATTACCTACGATAACAATGTTAATGCAAGCGGAACTAAATTAGCGAAATTAACAGTAACTGCTATTGCAGGTGAATACAAAGGTTGCAGTCAGGATTTCTATTTCAAAATTGATCCTTCACAGGTTGTTCCGGCCGCAGATAAAACTACAACCGTTACAACAAACGCTAAAAAATCTGTACCGGGTGTAGCTTTCAATGAAGCTAACAAAAAAGCATCCGACTATGCTGAAGCTATCGGACTGAAAGTAACAGGTACAAACGGTGCGACAACAGATGATAAGAAAGTTGTTTCTACTGCCACTGCAGATGATTACACAGTAAAATATACTTATGTAACAAATACCAGTGATGCTAATGAAAGTGAAACTACTGGCAATGAGATTAAAAATTATGTAAAAGCAGTCATTACTTTAAAGAAAGATGGAAACTTTGCAACTCCTGGTGTTGAAAAAAATGGAGTTTTATATGACAGTACAGGCGTTAACTTTAAAACAACAGCCCCATCTTCTACTAACAGAGGAACAATCACTCTGTATGTTCCGATTCTCAAAGAATCCATCGAAAGCTTAGATGTATCTTTGGATCAGACAAGCTATACTTATACAGGAGCTGAAATTGAACCAAAAGTAAGTGTAAAACTTAACGGAAAAGCAATTGATGCAAGCGAATACAAGGTAAAAGTAAACAATGGTATCAATGTAGGTACTGCAGAAGTTGTTGTAGAAATGAACAGTAAAAGTGATTATCAGGGAAGCAAGACATTAACTGCAACAATTACACCTGCTAAAATTTCAGATCTTAAATTCGTAATCAAAGATACAAACAAACAGTACTACAACGGAAAACAGAAAAAACCAGTTGTAGGTACTGATGCTGATATCAAACTTGGAAAAGTAAGCCTGAATGACATGTTTGATGTAGCATATGGTAAAAATATTGATGCCGGAAAAGAGGCTGGAACTGTTACATTAACACCAAAAGCTGTAGCAGCAAAGAACTTTGATGGAAGCAGTGTAACAACTACATTTGATATCGAACGCCGTAATTTAGTGAATGGTGGCGCTTGGGCAATAAAACTTACAAATGATGATGGACTTATTCTTGATAAGAGTAATCTTCCTGCTTTAGAATGGACTGGTAAAGAAGTTGAATTTGCCAATTCTTCAGTTATTTTAAATAATCTTAGTGAAGTTGGTGGTCAGGGAACAAATGTAAAATCAAATAAGGATTATACATATAAAGTTGCATATGCAAATAATGTAGATCCTACTAATGGTGCAAAAAATGCATATGTATGCCTTGTAGGTACAGGAAATTATACTGGTGCATACCAGATTGTGAAGAATACGACAAATGGCGCTGTGGCTTGTTTGGCAAAGAGCTATGTAGAAAATTCTAACAAAACTATTCCTGGTATGTTTGAAGTCCTTGTTGACGATGTAATAAACGGTTCATACGCAACATTTGATATTACTGGTGCAAAAACTTTCTCCGCTAAGAATGTTACAATCACAAATGCAACATATGCTGGTGGCGTAACTGTTAAACCAGGTTCTGTTGTAAAAGATCCTAAAACAGGTGCTGTTCTGACTGAAGGCAAAGATTATGAATTAGTCTTTGATTCTAAAAAAGTAGATGTCACTTCCACACCGATTGAAGTAGAGGTTAAAGGTCTTGGTCAATATAAAGGAACCAGTGTAAAGACTAAGACAGACGGCAAGAAACTTACATTTATCATTGAGAAGAAAGACCTTAAAGACTGCTCTGTATCTGTAGATAAGAACCTGAAACTTACAGTTATGAACGGCAACGTTCTTGAAACAAAAGAAAACTTCACTGTTAAAGACAACGGCGACGGAACAGCTACTGTATCTGTAGTTGACGGTGGAAAGAACTATACAGGTTCTGTTAAGGTCGAGATCGGCGGAAGAAAAGTCGGTGCTCCGATGATCAGCAATGTGAAAGTTGTTGGTAATAAAGCAACTGTTATCCTTTCTGATGATGTAGAAGGTGCTTCCGGTTATGACTATGTAATCTCTACAGATAAAGACTGCATTACAAACAAAGACTATGCAGCTGTAAACAAGAACCAGGCTAAGACAACTACAACATTCAAATATGTAGATAAAGGAACATACTACGCATACTGCCACGCATGGACACGTGATGCAAACGGTAAGAAAGTATTCGGCGAATGGTCCAACGGATTCCAGTTCTCCGTAACTGCAACTACACCGGATGCTCCAGTGATCACAGACGTAAAAGTAAGCGGATCTACTATTAAAGTAACTTATCGTCCGGCTGCTAACGCAACAGGATATGATGTAGTTCTTGGAACATCCTCTAAGAAAGACAACGGTGAGTTACGTCCATACAATTATGGCGCTCACAAGAAACTGAACCTCAAAGAAGGTACAGTAACAGCTACATTCAAGAAGGTACCAAAGGGAACATGGACAGTTGGAATGCACGCATTCAACAGAACATCCATCGATAACAAGAAAGTATTCAGCCCATGGTCCAATCTTGAAACAGCTAAAGTTAAATAATCCATTTGGGTAATTAATACAGATTCCTAAAAGAAAGCTCCTTAGCAAAGCTAAGGGGCTTTCTGAATATTTATTATAATAACGAAAGGTATAAATATGGCAAGCAAAAATAGAGATGATTTTTCCCAAAAGACAAAAGAAGCATTAGCTAAACGTGTGTCTTACCGTTGTTCTAATCCAAAGTGTCGTCGTAATACAATCGGACCTTCTGAGGATTGCAACAATAAATCTGTGAATCTTGGAGAAGCTGCCCATATTTGTGCTGCTTC
>ERZ773149.1727-NODE-1727-length-17073-cov-42.516923_pt1 | contig 17073 bp, 19 predicted proteins | sample MGYA00511081_ERZ773149 | MGnify/ENA primary metagenome ERZ773149 (study PRJEB29015, sample SAMEA2737846) | human gut metagenome | biome: human gut; feature: human-associated habitat; material: faeces | place: China | collected 2012 ...
TGCACGAGTTCAACCCCATGATGGGTCACCGTGGCTGCCGTCTGGCTGTTACCTACCCCGAGATCGCTGCTATGCAGACCCGTGCTGTGATCAAGGCTGCTCTGAACGTCTCTGCTGAGACCGGTCATGTGATCACCCCGCACATCATGATCCCGCTGGTTGGCGAGGTCAAGGAGCTGAAGTTCGTCAAGGACGTTGTCGTCAAGGTTGCTGACGAGCTAATCGCTGCTGCCGGCGTTGACATGAAGTATCAGGTCGGTACCATGATCGAGATCCCCCGTGCAGCCCTGACTGCCGGCGAGATCGCCAAGGAGGCTGAGTTCTTCAGCTTCGGCACCAACGACCTGACCCAGATGACCTTCGGCTTCAGCCGTGATGACGCTGCCAAGTTCCTGGGCGCATACTACGAGAACAAGATCTACGAGAGCGATCCGTTCCAGCATTTGGATCAGGTCGGCGTCGGCAAGCTGGTCAAGATGGCTGCCCATGATGGCCGCGAGACCCGCCCCGATCTGGGTCTGGGCATCTGCGGCGAGCACGGCGGCGATCCCACGAGCGTGGAGTTCTGCCACAACGTCGGTCTGGACTACGTCAGCTGCTCTCCCTTCCGTGTGCCTATCGCCCGTCTGGCTGCTGCTCAGGCTGCTATCAAAAATCCCAGAAAGTAAGATTGTTGCATGAAGATGCACTAATCGTGCAAAACATGGGAAGATAAACGTATGATAAACCCTCCCCGGTGAAACTGAATGGTTTTGCCGGGGAGGGTTTGTACGTTTAATAAGATATAAATTTATTTCATGAATAGAGTTGATTTATAAATGTCTGAAGAAACATTTGCTTTTACAGAAGAAGAGATGAAAAGATTAGAAAAAGCATCCGATGAATGGAATATATGCAGAGAAAAAACGGGGCAGATATGGGAAGGCTTTTTTGATGACGATGAATATGATGACACAGATGATGATTTAATACCTTATAGGCAATATCTTATTCGCCGGTGGATTATAATTTACAAAGATAAATATATTGATTCAGATAAACAAGCGTTAAATGAACTTTTGACACAAGAAAGAATAGACGAGAAGGTATTCAACGCTGTAACAAGAAAATTGACTGGAAGAGACAGTAGCTATATTGATGATCTTGCAGAAATGCTTAGTAGAAGACTAAATAGAATCATGGGGGAGGTTTTATACGAAGGGAAAAAGGTACCAGCCTATAAGATATTAACAATGAATTCATCGAGAAAAACACCGACATTGCTCACAAGGGAGAACTGCCAATTTTTTGACCTTCTACTGAGAAAAGACGATGAAGAAGCTTTTTCGGAATTTGCAAAGAGAATAGAAGGTGATGATCCGAGAGAATTCGATGACTTCCCAGTAAAATGTTTGGTTGAGACAGGTATAAAATCATTGGCAAAAAATGAGCATTTGAACTATACAGATGATATGATTCAAGGATGTCTTTTGCGCATTTTTTCTAATGATATCTCTGGAGAAAGAGCGACTGAAAATATGGAAAATGCTCTTAAATATGTTTCGAATACAGTTGCACACTACAAAATGACGTATCCACATAACTTAGAGCACAATAAGGAGATATATAGAGAAATCACAGGTTGTTTGATGGATTGTGAGCATATGATATTTACTCTTGGGGAGAAAATGCTGAGAAAATAAGTAAGATAAAAACCTCTCAAACGCAGAAAGTTTGAGAGGTTTTTTACTTTATAGGCATAGCTTAAATTGGTTAGCAGATATTAACAGGTGATTTTTTGAAAACGAACTAAAAAAAATGCCGGTTAGCGGGGAGAGTATCATATGTGGTATGCTGTTTTTGCAAGGAACGTGATAGTGTTTCGGCAATTAATATTCTAAGGAGGTTCAGTATGAACTACGATGACTGCTCGAACTACGATCTGTACAATGAAGAATGCACAGGCCAACCACCAAATGGTGACCAGTCGTTCATTGTGCCAAGGCGTGGTCTGGAACCTGACTCAGGCCCAGATGATGAGCCCATGATAGTGGAACGACGCGGCTCACCAGCGGATACGGACTCACTTGTATTTGAAGAAGATATGGGTGAATATCCGGACGAATTTCCTGATAACAGCGATGAGCCGTTTGTTTCGATGTATGAGATGGCGTCGAAGCAGCGTCAGGAAAAACGTAAGAAAAAACAAAAAAAGAAGGCCAAGAAGAAAGCCAAGAAAAAGGCCAATGCTTCATCCGAGGGCGTAGATCTTTTGAAACTGGCTGCTTTTGTGGAAGGGGGTGATGAAGATGCACAATTTACCGATGGCGAACAAGAATCGCCAGCAAAGGGGCGGTTTAGGCAACCATCTGTTTGCCAGATGGAAGAAGATCTGCTTGAAAAAACGGACTTTCTCTATAGGAAATCCGTGTTATACCATTATAATGATCGATACTATGAATCGATCGACGCTGAGGGCGTTGTATCTCTTTACCGTCAATACATAAGTCCAGGGCTTGACGGGGTGAAAAACCTCCGAAATCATCTGGATATTTATAAATGTATGAAGGCAAATCCTCGTTTGAAGTACGAAGATTCGCTTAAAGATAAACCATATTGTCCTTTGAAAAACGGGATCTTGTATCTCAATAAAATGAAGCTGAAACATCATAGCTCCAAGCGTATAACATTTACCGTTCTGGATGCTTGCTATGATGAAGATGCCGAATGCCCGGTGTTCGACGAGTTTCTCGATACGATTACTGAGGGACGTGAAGATCTGAAGGAACGTTTTATGATGGCACTTGGATATCTTCTGATTGAGCCTTCAAGCGGAAAATATTTCTTCGTTATGGGGTATGCTCCGAACTCTGGCAAGAGTATCTTGGGCAATACCATACAGAAACTTTATCCGGAAAACTCGGTGAGCAACCTCTCGCTTGGTGAACTGGGTGGTAAGTTTGAAACGGAGTCGCTGCTGTACTCCAGAATCAACATCTCCTTAGATCTTCCGCAGGAAGTGCTGAATGCAAGTGCAGTGTCCAAACTGAAGCGGATCACCGGTGGAGACAGCATCGAAATCCAGCGCAAAAATCAGAGGTCGCTAAAGCTCGATCATAATATGAAGTTTTTGTTTGCGACCAATTTCCTCCTGAGAATCGATTCAAACGATCCGGCATTTCTTGACCGGATTATCTTCCTTCCGTTCATGAAATCTGTTCCGAAGGATGAAAGAGACCCGGATCTTGCTAAAAAACTCTGGAAGGAGCGCGATGCAATCGTGACGAAAGCACTTCAGTATGCCAGAAAACTGATGAAGCAAGGCTGGCAGTTTCCACCGATTCCTGATGTGGACTGCATGAGAGGGATACAGCGGAAAAACTCGATGGACTATCTTAAAGAGTTCCTTGAAAACCACTGTGAAATGGGGGACTACAACTATTTTACTGCTACATCTGATTTGAGGAGGGCGTATGAGGCCTGTTGCGATGAAAACGGCACATGTCCGTGCAGCGCTACAGCGTTCAACAAGTACATGGAGCAGGCTGGCGGTGTTCGTGACCGAAAGCGTCTCACCGCCTCGGAAAACCCGGTGTGGGGGTTCTATGGTATCCGCCTTCGTCCGTAACGTCAGACATTTCGATGATACGTTATATCTGTGAGCCGAAGCACGATCACAAGCACTACGGAGGTGTTACGACGATGGACGTTGACGAAAAGGCGATGGCTTACTGTCTGATCGAAGCTCTTTTTGTGGCAGGACTGCTGAACCTGCCCACCTATCAGAACTTCCTTCGGATGAAGCGTGAGCAGGAGGAAGAACCGCCTGCAAAGGCTTCGTAAGCGACAGAGAGAGGCTCTGGTGGAGAATTCTGCCAGAGCTTTTCTTTTTATCCTGAAATCTCAAAATGTGGAGGTAAAATATGCGAGTAGCAGTATATGCGCGTGTCTCAACCGAACATGAGGCACAGATCAATGCACTGGGAAACCAGTTGGAGTGGTATAAAATTGAAGGCTCCCGGCACTCGGACTGGGAAATCGTGGAGGTCTATGTGGATCAAGGCATCACCGGAACACAGGCACAGAAGCGGCCAGAGTTTTTGCATATGATAGAGGATGCAAAGAAAGGTAAATTTGACCTTATCATTACCCGTGAGGTGAGCCGGTTTGCACGAAATACAGTTGATACGTTGTCCTATATCCGTGAGTTGAAGGCTGTGGGCGTGAATCTATTTTTCATCAACGATGGTATCAACACGGCCACCGATTATGGTGAGCTTCGGTTGACGATTATGTCTTCCTTGGCACAGGATGAAAGCCGAAAAATTTCAGAGCGCGTCAAGGCGGGGCAAGAAATCAGTCGGGAGAAGCATGTTTTGTATGGCAACGGAAATATCTTGGGATACCGCAGAGAGAATGGAACCTATGTTCCAGATCCGGATCAGGCACAGACCGTAAAACTGATTTACCAGATGTATTCGACTGGAAAGGTTGGGCTTCAAAAAGTGGCAGCAGAATTATACAGGCTAGGCAGATTGGATGCAAGCGGCCATGTTTCGTGGGACGCTTCCAAGGTGAGCCGGGTGTTACATAATGCGACCTATAAGGGTTGTATCTGCTACAATAAATCCCACAGTGACGGCTACTTGACGCAAAAACGTGTCAAAAATCTGGACGAAGGCAGCTACGTCTATGTGAAAGGCGATTTTGAACCGCTGGTGTCAGAAGAAACGTGGGACAGGTGCCAGCAGATTCTGACTTCAAAATCAGAACGAGTAATCGATGAAAACGGAAAGAAGCACAAGTATATGCGGAACACGCCGAAATCCATCTGGACGGCAAAATTGCGTTGCAGCTGCGGTGCAGGATTTATTCAGTTCAAGTGGCGTGTGAACCGGGATGGTGCTGTAATTCATGGATTTCAGTGCTACCGCCGTACACGCAGGCCGAGCATCAGCTACTTGCAGGAACATGGCCTTGATTTGAGCATCAGCTGCCAAATCAAGGCCATCAGTGAGTGGAAGCTGGATTTGATGGCGGCAAAGGTGTTTGAACATCTCACATTTGACAAAGGCAAGACCGTCAAAGAGGTATACCGGATTCTGAACCGCTGCATGGCAGAGGAAAAGACTGTGCGTATTTCCAGAAAGGCAATGCTGGAAAAGAGCATCGCTAAGCAGAGAGAACGGCTGGACAAGTATATTGACCTGTGTGCTGATGGCATCATCACCAAACAGGAACTTATGGAACGTCGCAAAGGCTTAGACAACCAGATCGCAGATCTGCAATCTCAGTATGAGAGCGTAGAACAGGAGGATGAACGCAGTGGAGCGCTGGACATGAATCTGATCTCGCAGAAGCTGGATGAATGGCAGCGGGCATCAAAGAACGATGTTGATCGGGAGCTTATCAACAGCTGTGTGGCGCAAATCACGCCCTTGACAAATGAAGAATTTCGCTGGGTACTCGACTTTCAGATGTCAGAGGTACAGGCGAGAAACGCTGCAGCATATACGATGGATGGCTTTGTAGAGATGGCACGCTTTTCGATTTCCTTTGAGGAGGCAAAGGCTTTTAAGGCATCCCGAAATCAGGGAATCCGCAAAAATGAATGGCAGGATCTCACGGTGGTTGTGGGAATCTGGTCGAAAACGAAGAAGTAGGAGGCTGTGTCGGCTGTGCCGGTTGTGTCAGAGATTTTCAAAACAAGTTTTATTATATCCTTATATCTCCACCCATAAAACACCTGAAAGACACGAAAACATAAGACTGATTCGCAAAAACACTGACACATCGGACACACTTGGTACAAGTTAGGCGTATCTGAAGCAGATATAATGATATATTATACCCTTGGATAGAAAGACCAGTAAGCAACCACATCAGCTTACTGGTCTTTGATTTTTACAGAAAAACGGAGGAAAAATCAATGGCAGAAATCTTTGAAAAAGTATTGGTGGAGGTGATGAAAGCAGTCGGAAAAGGTGTTGCGAAAATCATTGTCTGGACGGCTCATCAAATCGAAAAGAAATAAGACAATCAAAAATTTTGGAGGTAAAGATTATGTCCGCAAACGTTGAAACCATGTTCTCTGTCCGTGAGACCCCTTGGCATGGCCTTGGCCGTATCGTGATGGATTGAGTGATACCGGTTCAGAGGTCACACTGGTCTGCAATGATGAAGGCAAGCTACTTGGCCTGCCGCTCAATCGTCCGCTGTGGGATGGAGCCGATGTTCTTGCCGGGCCGGGATTTCTGGCCGGATGTGACAACGAAGGGAATCTGACTTCCCTGCCGCAGAGTACAATGGATTTCTACAAAGAGAAATTCAGAGCTTTTATCATTGAAATTTAAGGAGGAACGCCTTATGACCTTTAATGCAATGACCGAACGTTACGAAGAAATCACGGTTTGCGGAAAGCCTGCACTGTTCACCAGCATCCGTATCAAGAGAGATACTGTCCCGGATGGTCTGTACGCCTACGATGTCCGGCATGACGATGAGTGCCGGGGCATTCCCTGCGAGATTGCCCCCTTTGTGATGGTCAACCACTGGGGCACCATCATCCTTGCGGAACCGCTGGGACTGCCCGATGATGGGCGGCGGTATATTAACGAGGACACCGACTGGAACTACGCTCCGTTTGGAGGAACAGAGAAAAATCAAAAGCCATGTGTCACAGCGGAAGAATTTATAAAGACCTATGTGAAGCAGGAATAACAGAAAACTTGTGCCGGAGAGGTATTAAAAATGCCGTTCGTCATTTTAGCGTTATCAATCTGCTAAGATAAATTGCCCAATCTCGCTGTAATTGATACTTTTCTGCACCTACGGCATTTTTGATACAGAAAGAAAAAAGTTATGAGTATTTATGGCTATTGCAGAATTTCCACTGCAAAACAGAGCATTGACCGCCAAATCCGCAACATCAAGGCAGAATACCCGACTGCCCATATCGTGCAGGAAGCTTACACTGGTACATCAATTTTTCGCCCGGAGTGGCTGAAGCTCTGCCGGATTCTGAGAGCCGGAGATGTGGTAGTGTTCGATTCGGTGTCCCGGATGTCCAGAAATGCAGAAGATGGTTTTGCCTTGTACGAGGACCTCTATCATAAAGACATCCAGCTGGTGTTCTTGAAAGAGCACCACATCGACACCGAGACCTATAAAAAAGCCCTGTCCGGCAGCATTGCCATGACAGGGACAAATGTGGATTTCATCTTGAAAGGCATCAACGAGTATCTGATGGCGTTGGCCAAGGAGCAGATCAAGCTGGCCTTTGAGCAGTCCGAAAAGGAGGTGGCCGACCTGCACCAGCGTACTCGTGAGGGACTGTTGACCGCCCGGCTGAACGGCAAGCAGGTTGGCCGTAAGAAAGGAATTGGCTTTGAAACCAAAAAGTCCAAAGCAGCCAAGGAGAAGATCCGTATCCATTGTAAGGCGTTTGGCGGTACATTGGATGACATGGAGTGCATGAAATTGACTGGACTTGCCCGGAATACCTATTATAAATATAAGCGGCAGATTCGGGCTGATTTGACTGACGAGGGAAAACTTAAAAAGGAAGAGTTGTTATGCAAAACGAAAAATGTGTAAAAGATGAACTCCATAGCGAATTTACAAAGGAGGAACAACAGGAATTTTTGAATTTGTTGAATCGCATAACCCCGGAACAACGTGAAGCACTGAAAAAAGTTCTGAAGTCCTTTATCTAATGAAGAAGGATGCCAGGTGGCGCAATGGTCGCTGGGCATCCTTCTTTTTTGTAAGGGTTTGCTTTATTCAGGCAGAAATGCCCGAATCAAATCCAAAATAGCGATTCTTTGCGAGGGCGAAAGTCTATCCCAGATGGTCAAAAGGGATTTCTGCTCCTCTGTCAAATGGTGAACGGCGGCGTCCTCTTCAAAAAATTGCGAGAGTGTGATACCAAGGCCGTGACATATTTTTTCAATTGAGGTCACATTAGGCTGAAGGTTTCGTCTGCGCCACGTTGATAAGGTGGATTGCGTTAGACCGGAGTTCTCGGCAAGGGTGTATTCAGACCATCCACGAGCCAACCGCTCCCGGTCGATCCTTCCCAGAATGTCAAAGTTTGGTTTCTCGCGTTCCATGTCATAGACCTCCTTAGATAAATCGTAGTGCTACTTACGATTTTAAGGATGGACAGCTTGACATGTAATTCTATAAATCGTATAATTTTAACAAGATAAATCGTAATAACGGGCGTTAAATTTGTCTTTTTTGATATGAAACGCCCTCAACTACAAAGGAGCGCATCTAGCTATGGCAGAATTTTGCTATTTTTGTAAAAAGAAAATTGGTTTGTTCGGAAAATTATCCAGCAAAAAAGTGGAAGAACAGACGGTATGTGGTGATTGTGTAAATAAGGTTAAACGAATTGCTGTCTTGTACAATCGTGACTTTTCAGAATATCCTTTAAAGGATATGGGAGTTCTGATTGAGAACGCTGCTTCATTTGATGCGTATTTGAGCGGGTATGAGAAAATCCGAGAAGAGTATATAAATAAAGTGAAACCCTATGAGAAATTATTGGAAAAAGATAAAAAGGACTTAAGTGAAGAGGAAAAAGACGGGAAAAAATGTGAGGAAGAATACAAGAAAGATTGGGAAGAAGCCCAAAGAGAGTGGAAATTAGAGCAGGCATCCGCAGATTATAAGGAGCTAGTACGTGAGTATGAAAAAGCTCGAAGACGCGGAGATAGCGTTGCTATGAGAACGACAAAAAGTCTATTGGATGATATACAAAATCACCGAGAAGAAGAATTTTTGGCAATGAAAAAGGCCGAGGAGAGTAATAATGATAAACTCCAAGAAATGATAGAATGGATCAAAATAGATATTGATAATGATGAAAGAATAATAAATATGTTGGAGACCTACTGTGCAGTGAAGCAATATGTTTACCGAGTGACAGAAGTTCCATCTGAAAGTTTAGTGTTAGGACATACATTGGAAAGACAAGAAAAAGAAAATCTTGGCAAGAACCATATCGAATGGTATTTAAGCAAAATTTTGGGAATCAACGATACCCAATTAGAAGACGCAGAGAGCAGCAATTTAATACTTGCACGTTTTGGGAAAAAACTAGTAGAGAGTAATGTAGAAGATACATTTAAGAACTATTATCAGAATAAGACAAACATAGAAGTGTTGAAGCATCAATTGAAATTTTCGATTATGCTATATCAAGGGGCAGAAGATCCGCAAGATATATCTAAGTACCAGCATGATATAGAGAAACTTAACCAGGAACTGGAAGGCTGTGAAACGATAAAAATTAAAATTGACAATGAATTTCAAATAAAGGAGGCAGAACTAAAAGCTGAGTTCTTGGAATTGAAGGAACGAATGATAAGTGCACAAAAGGTTGTCCGAAAGTCACCTGATAAACAAGAAGAAAGTTTGATTGGCAATATAGCAGAAGTTCAAACGGTTAATCAGGAAAAAGAGGCTCCAATAAAAGACACTGCACAAATTACTGCGGCGGTGGAAAGTTATCCGCAAGAAAAGAAAATTAGCTGCGTCCATTGCGGAAAAGAAAATAAGGTGGGAGCAAAGTTCTGCAAATTTTGTGGATATCAGCTTGTTGAAGAAAAGGTGCGATTCTGCACAGAATGCGGAAATAAGATAAAGCCAGGAAAAAAGTTTTGCCTATGATGGTGAGTGGAAGAAGGATAAATATAACGGAAAGGGAATCCTTTATAACCAGGATGGTACAATACGGAAAAAGGGAACGTTTGACAATGAAGCACCTGATGAGGAGCTGATCTATTCAAATCTTGCAACGGCATCGTTGCTGGCATCAGATAAGATTTCATTGGAAGAATTGTTTGCCTTGGATGATTCCGATACCAGTGCAAATACGACGCAGGCGGCAACTGCTGAAAACAGTAATATGGCGGCATCTATTCAATCTGACGCTATCCCACCCGAAGTTTCTGGTTGTGAGAAAGACGGCACATGGCAGAAAATCCTTGTAGAGGCCACAGGCAGCAATGCAACTTTAACCCTTTGGACGTACCGGGATGGTCAGTGGGAAAAAGACCTAAGCACTACAGCAGCAATTGGTGCAAATGGACTTACTACTGATAAAACGGAAGGCGACCATATGACCCCGGAAGGAACCTTCCCAATCTGCTTTGCTTTCTCTACCAAAGAAAAAAACACGATGCTGTACTCTAAAATAATTAAGGAAGACAGCGTTTGGGTATGTGACCCGGAGTCTATCTACTATAATACCCTTCAATCTAAAAATGATCCGTACAAAGACTGGGCCGACAAGGGTGGAGCGGAAAATATGTATCCGAAATTCTCAAAGGGCTCGTCCAATGCTTGCATCTGTTTTGGATTCAATGGAGATGGATTAAGCGCATATAGTGCAACTCCGTATGCGGGTTCAGCATTGTTCATCGACGGTGTGGGCGAAAATGGTAATATGAACTCAGGATATGGAGATATCAAGATTTCGGGGAAAGATATGACAAAACTGCTGTCGTACCTGTGTGAAAATGATAATCCCGTGATTACGATTAAATCGGCTCAGTAGTAGGAAATAACCTCCACTTTTGGTCAAAAAAGTGGAGGTTATTTGCAGCACATCGATTAGGGAGAAAAATACTATGGAAATGCTTGTCTTTATTTTATATTGTGTGCTGAGCTACTGGGCGGTTGGACAGACAATCTATGCTAACAAGATTCAGATCGGGTCATTAAAGGATATCTTCTTGACAAGATTTGTTCTTGGTGTGCTGCTGGGATTGATTTTGATTCCAGTGGCGATTCTGAAAAAGCTGTTCATCCATTGAGATTGGAGGAAAAACCATGAAAGAGCTATTTGAAATCCATGATGGCAGTGTAAGTAACGAGCAAGTGCATTAAAAATCAATAAGATTAAATCCCGCTGGATTCCTGCTGCGGAGTCCAACTTTTGCCCAAAACGAAGGATATGGTTTACTGACATTGGCTCATATACTGGATCAGGTCTTGTTTGTAAACCTTCCAGAGTTTTCCCATCTTGAAGGCGGGAATTTCGCCGCTGTTCAGAAGACGCAGCAGTAGATTTCTGCCAACATGCGTAATTTCCATGACCTGCCGGAAGCTCAGGACATCAGGATAGTTGTCTAGCATTGAAAATCAACTCCATTCTTGTAATCTTGATGAATTTTTGCGCTTCATTGCACGGATCATTTTTTGTTCGCTCAAAGCCCTTGTACCCTTGTGCATAAGGGCGCACATGGGAATCTGCCGCATTGACGATCGTTCAGGATGCGGCAAGGGATGATCACATCGTTGATCTCTATTTTTTCAAAGCCTTTGAGATTTTCTTTTTATGATGTATCTTATCAGTCAGTTCCGGCTCATCCTGCGCTGCGATATACGCAGCGACAAGTTCTTTGGTATCGTCATCAAGGTTGCTCGTTTGTACGGCTTTCAGAGCAGTTGGAACGTTATACCACGAATGCTTGCCAAAAAAATCGACGGCATACCGATATAGAAAGAACGGAATATCATCGCTGATTTTATCAAAATAATGAAACAGCGCATGATTCCTAAACCGGAGTTTTGAAGATTCCAACTTATCGTGTTCAAATTCTTTCAGACTGGGGCGCTTTAATTGAATTTCATATCGAACCAGATTTTTTGAGCGTTCCAAATCATCTGGAGAAATCGGATAGCTCTCCTTTTCACAATTCAAGAGTTGCTGATGCTTGTCATAGAGTGCAAAATCGTACCACGTTTTTTCAAATTTACAGCTTCGGATCTCATTGTGCTGGTTATAGTGCAGTGCGCGACCTTTCCTGTACGGGTCAACGCTTCCTGCATAACGAATAATTTTTACCATCAGCGAGGGATCGCATTTCACATAGAAGTCTTGTGTAATATCCAACCGATGCATTTTCCATTTAACAGACTCCTCAATTTCAAGGAGTCCAAGCTGCTCCAATTCATCCAGAAATGCCTGCTCTTGCATGACCAAACCTTCTGGTGATAAGTCTGTTAAACTTAAACGAGATGGATCACCTGCAATCCGAGCGAGGTTCACACCAGATAACGTTATGTATCGCTTCTTAAAATCTGGATAATCTGCCAATGTGATGGTCAAACCGCCATCTTTTCTTTTATAAGAGTAGCCTTTTTTCGAGGAGCCATGATACGGAATCCGATAGTATTTTCCAGCGGATACCATTTTTTGAATTGCCATAAATACAGTACGCTTCGCTTCGCAATCCGTGTACGTTCCATTCACTTCAAACGTATGAATGGAAGGTGCTAAAAGTGGGAGCTTCTTTGCCATTGTCATAAAAAACACCTCATTTTGTGATTTATCAGGATGTTATGAATCAAATAGAAACTGATCGGGAGGAACAACTACTATAAAAACGCATAGCATTCTATCTGGTGATTTATGACACTGTTATCCATAGATCGAAATCTAATAGGATGATAATAAACTGCTTTTTGGGATTTCTTATAGGGCGATTTGAGCAAAGGCAGCGTATTTTCGATCTCTGCCCTTCAAATTCATTATGCCGAATGAAAAAATCATTATAGAATGCAATAAATCCAGTTTCGACATTTGGGATGGTTTTTCTCCAATCAGACAGGTCTGGTTTTCTTTATCAAGAGCCAGCGGGCATTTTGTGTCTTGTTTTGTGAGTGGAAAGAAGGTACAATAATAGCAAATGACTCACATCTGCGAGGTGATACCATGAATGATATTTACGCATACGACCCCGATACAGAGGAAGAAGCGGGCCAATGCGTGGATGAAGTGATTCAGATTGCAGAGGAAAGCGGCGCCGAAATTCAGTTCTACTAAAAGATAATCATAAGCGACCATGAGGCGGAGCTTTTGCGCAGATAAAATGCTGCGGGAAGCTCCGTTTTTTGTATAAATGAAAACTTTTTACTCTTCGGTTTCGCTATATAAAACTTATATAAGAATGAAATTTTCTAAAATGCTGGAATAAAAACAGAAAATGAGCTATAATAATAACAGAAAGGAGTTGAAAGAATGCTTTGCCAGTTTTCTTTTCAGAATTTTAAGTCTTATAAGGATGAAACGACATTTGATTTCCGTGCAATGGCAATTCCGGAGTTTCAGGATGCCTTGATTCGGCAGGAGAAAGCGGAAGATTTGCTTCCGGTCAGCGCGGTCTATGGCCCTAATGGTGGCGGTAAGACAAATCTGCTTCAGGCATTCTTTTGCCTGATTAACCTTGTCGTAAAGCCAATCCATGCACTGGAGAAGAATCGACAGTCTATGATCTTCCAGCAGGGCAGCAGTGTGGCTCCTTTTATGCTGGATGAAAACTCTGTAAATGAGCCTACGATTTTTCAGGTGTTTTTCCGTGTAGGCGAGAAGGAGTACCAGTATTATATTTCTCTCAAGGAAGAAATTGTTTTTGAGTCTCTGCTGTGGCGCACTCTTGGCGGCAAGAAGACGGGCCTGATTTTTGAGCGAGACGGTCAGAAGATTGAATTGGGCGCGAGCATCAGTAAGGCGAGCATCAATCTGGATGTCAATCCGAAGATGCCGTACCTTTCTTTTTTGGCAATCAATTATAATATTCCTGTGATTGCAGAAGTGCAAAATTGGTTTGAATCCTGCATTACGCAGAGCTACGCGAACCCTAGAGCAGAAAACATTGTGCTGGTGTCCAAGAGTGAGACGACTAAGGAAAGCCTGATTCATGCACTGAATGATGTAGGTATTGATTTGTCCGGTTATCGCTATGATGAGGACAGCAAGCACCTGTTCACGCAGAGAACGATCAATGGCAAAGTCTACGAACTTCCATTTGAAGCGGAATCGGATGGAACCAAGAAGATGATTGCAGCCTTGCCGGTTCTGATGGTAGCATTGCAGGAAGGCCGCACAGTGGTTGTGGACGAATTGGATGCCAAGCTGCATCCGAAGCTGCTCCGGTATGTGATTCAGATGTTCAAGAACCCGGAACTGAACAAGAAGGGCGCACAACTGCTATTCAGTTCTCACGACCTGACTACGATGAAGAATACTGTTTTCCGCCGCGATGAAATCTGGTTTGCAGCAATGAATGATAATCATGAGAGCGAGATTTATTCGCTTTACGAATTCCGGCAGGAGGACAATACTCACGTCAAGAGCACAGCGGCCTTTGATAAGCAATATCTGGAAGGCCGATATGGTGCAGACCAAGTATGTTGCTTATGAATGGATGAAAACTGCTGAAAATTTCTAGGATTATTGCCACAGCTCCTTTTATTTCACTAGAAAATCAGCTATAATAAGACTCAAGACAGAATGAAATTCTGAAAATCGCATGTTGGAGAGGAACGTTACTTATGAAAATCAAGACACTTACATTAGAGAATTTTATGATTTTCGATTCGATTGACGTGGAGTGGTCTCCGAACATCAATGTGATTTTAGGTGAAAATAGTACCGGAAAAACTACTTTGCTAAAAGCTATGTATTCGCTTGTAAAGCCATACGGACGTAGCGATTTCTTGAAATGCACACAGATGCAGCAAGAGGATATGATCGTTGGTAAAATGGTGGGGGTTTTTCGTCCGGACGAAAAAAAGATTGGACGAATGTCTAGTCGCAGACGTGGTGCACCAAAGAATACCAAAATGAAGGTTTGTACCGCAGAGGGGGATATCATAGAGGTTTCTTTTGGGAGCCGCAGAGAAAACCATGCGGATGTCTCAGTGCGGCATTCAGAAAAAAGTAAACTATGTGATCCTGTATATCTTCCGCCCAAGGAGATGATTTCGGCAACAGAACATTTCCAGAGTTTGTATGAAGAGTATCATATTGACTTTGAAGAAATGTATTACGACCTCACGAAGCTACTGGATAAGCCGCTGAAAAAGGGAGCGTATACCAGCGAGCAGAATGAAGTCCTTTCAAAATTTGAAGATAGCATAAAGGGAAAAATTGTCCAAAAAGATAAAAAATTCTATCTGAATGTAGAGGGCGAGGGCTCATTTGAAATGGGGCTTGTGTCCGAAGGCTATAAAAAGTTGGCAACAGTTGTCTATCTAATTCAGTCGGGAAGCCTTGGAAAAGGATCTGTACTGTTCTGGGATGAACCAGAAACGAATATGAATCCCAAAATGGTAGAGCCGATAGCGCAAGCATTAGGAGCGCTTGCAAGAGCAGGAGTACAAGTCTTTGTTACGACACATGACTATTTTACTATGCAAAGTTTTAATCTGATGGCAAAATATCCACAGGGCAAGCCTATAGAGGTACAGTTTGTTTCACTGTATCACGCAGAAAATGGAAAAATTGCGATGGAAATTGGAAAAGAACTGGCTGACCTTGACCATAATTCGATTATGGAGGAATTTGACGAGCTGTATAATCGGGAACAGGATTTAATTTATGGTACTAACTGAAGGAGAACTGCAATTTACGTTTCCGGGAGAAAGGGCTATCAAGTTTGATGATACCGAATTTTATCGGAAACGGTTCAATAAACTGACAGGCGCAAAAGGCGTGGACTTTATCTGTGATACGGACAATTTTTTGATATTACTTGAGGTCAAGGATTGCCTTGGCAATGAAGCGGAAAATGGTTGGAGAATAGCAATAGATAATACAAAAGTAGACACTTCGCCAACGCCAGTCGATACGGAAGGCAGAGAAAGTTTTGATAATGAAGTGGCGCATAAGGTGGCTATGACGATCTCCTGTCTGCTTGGTGCGCAGACTTTCGGTGAAAATCGTCCATTCCAGCAGGGAGAATTGATTCCGTATGCAAAGGCATTGGAAAATGAAAAAGTTGCACAGCGAAACAAGACCATTTTTGTTATTCTGCTGCTGGAGGGGGACTTCCAATCTGGTACTCGAACCAAGAAAATGAACATGGACAGAATCCAACTCAGCATTGAAAAGAAGTTAAAATGGCTGAATTGCAAGGTCTCGGTCGTAGACGCTGGTACATACAGGAGCGACCTCTTTGAAGTAGAGCGTATAACCTGAAAAGACACTTTATTGTATTAGGTGTGCCGGAATTCTACTTGCAGGAAGAAAATTTGGAGAAAATCATTGCAGGAATGGAGTAATGCGAACTGAAAAATCATGAATGATGTACCATCGTTATTCCGAACGCTCTGTGATTTTGGCACCTGCCCAGGCTGCGATTAAGTCTCCCCGGAAATAAAATCTGGTAGGGTAAAGAAGATAAAAGCTCTTGGCTTCTGTAATGGAGGCCAAGAGCTTTTTGCATCTTGTTTTGTAAGCGGAAAGCGGTTACAATAATAGAAAAGAAAGCGTATATCAGTCGAATAAGGTGGTAGGCCTATGAAGTTTTTCGAAGTGGTTCCCAGTGAACTTTTCTCGCCGTTGGCTTCGCCCAACCGTATTTTATATGCGGATGCACTGGACGTACTGTACGCAGCATACCAAGAAAACCTGAAAATACGGGAAGATGTCTTGTATTCCATGCTGCGCGGCAGGCTGGAGCAGGAACTGGCGGATGCTACGTTTGAAGATGAAGACATTGACGAAGAGGAACTGAGGGATATCTCTGGCCGCGCCCGTTTTTTGATCCGCAAGCTGTGTAGTAAGGGGTGGTTTGAGAAGGAACGTGGGGATGATTTTGAAGAGTATATCACGATTCCTAATTACAGCAGCCGCTTGCTGGAATTATTCCACCAACTCCGCGATGATAGCCCGGCTCGTGGATATTCCTATGTGTTCGGAACGTTCTCTGCATTAAAGGTCGCTGACGATAGTGACAATGCTTACGAAAAAATGACGGCGCTTTACAGTGCATACGATAACACAACGGCACTGATTAGTTTGTTGCAAATGGTCTATCATAACGTAAAGCATTACTTTCAGATGCAGATCGATATGCAGGATGTCAACCAGGTGCTGGCTGCACACTTCAATGACTTCGGACAAAAAGTTGTGGAGGCATACATCCGTCCGCTGAAAATCAAAGACTCAGTGCCGAAGTATCGTGTCCCAATTCAATCTATACTGAAACGGTGGGAAGAAGATGACGCGCTGCTGATGACGATGGCAAATGAAGCATTGCGTGATAAGCGGGGCAAGACATTGGAAGACTGCCG
>ERZ773149.1751-NODE-1751-length-16873-cov-6.612974_pt1 | contig 16873 bp, 20 predicted proteins | sample MGYA00511081_ERZ773149 | MGnify/ENA primary metagenome ERZ773149 (study PRJEB29015, sample SAMEA2737846) | human gut metagenome | biome: human gut; feature: human-associated habitat; material: faeces | place: China | collected 2012 ...
TTACAAGGGGTTGGAGAACGTCAGGAGAGGCATTTTGGCGGAAGATCACAGGAGTGGTAAAATGCCGCCAATGCATTGATTTTGCTGTATTTTATATAGGTTTGAAAATAACTTATACACTTTTGTATACACATTCTCTAGAGTGTAGGTCATCCTGAAAAGCCTATATTGTTCCCAATTTAATCAATGAAGTTATTGGGGTGCATCCAAAATATAAAGTTTATTCAACTTTGTTGTGGAGATTCTGAATCCATTTTATTTCTTGAAAATATTTTCTGTTCAGTTTTGTATAAAAATGAGGGTCTATATCTTTTGCATAAGCAATATAACCAGAAAGTTTATTATGATCTTCATCTTTTAATATGCCCTTTGATAAAAGAGAAAGATGCAATCTTATTTTATCTTTCATTGATCTATGTAATGTAATATGAAAATCGTGGCAAACTTTCAATCCGGTAACTACTATACTTCCTCCCGAAGCACTACAAATCTTAAATTTTTTAATGTTAATTTTAAAGTCTGGACCAATCTCTTTCATTGTTCTTTTAAAACAATCCAGAATTAATTTGCTAGCCCCTTTCATATTTGTAGAGACAATAATATCATCAGCATATCGTGTATAAGTGGCATTAAGTTTATCAATTGCATTTAGTTTTTGCGTCAGTTTTTCATCAAGTTCTCTTGCCACAAAGTTTGCAATTAATGGAGATGTAGGAAACCCGATAGGGAGAGTGCTATCTGATATAAAGCAGATCGTTTTTATAAGTTGTAGTAACTCCTTATCATATTCTGTAGTAAATTCAATGCGATCTCGATAACGAGTGAATGCGTACTCAAAATCAGTAAATTTTATTGAAGGGAAAAAATCTTTGAGATCTATTTTCACATAATACTTATTCTTTGATTCGGCATGTAATAAAGCATTGCTTTTTATTGATCGGTTTTTAACAAATGCATATGCAGCATTATGCATTGGGAGCTTCGAAAAAACATTATTCATTAACCAATATTGAATTAATTTAACTTTTGATGACGGGTGATAAATTGTTCTCATACCTCCTTTTTTCTTAGCTATATCCCATTTTTTTGGCGGCTCAGGTGATCGCATTACTTCAGAAGCAAATCCCTTAGTCATCAATGTCTGAGAATCAATTAGGCTATATATTCTCATATACCCTCATCCTTTCTGGCTTGTTCTTGAGGAAAAAAACTTTAAACATTGATGATATGTTGTCAATGTCAAAGTCATATTTAAAATAATATTCTTTATACAAAGAATAATAAATCCCATTTGTGCATGATATTATTCTAATAGCTATTAGAATACCAAGGTGCTTTAGAAGATTTTTTTTGTAATGGCTTTCTGTGCCAAATATTTTTGTGATTATTTCGATGAGTTCATTAAGTTGCAAAGGACCACATACAAAAATTACGTCATGAATAAATCGTACTGAGTCTTTATTGAAGTTACTGGAAGGATCTAACTCTTCTTTTTTTAAAGTTCTTGAAATTGCTCTGTCGTTCTTAGAAAGAATATCATATAGGGGGTCGAATATTTCGCCAATCCCATCAGAGCGCTCTATACTTTCAATACCTTCTGTCATTTTATAATGTAAGAAATGACCAGATTGTTGTGATTGCTGAGTAATAGCCTTTATTGGTCCCATATTTATAAATGATTTCTCATTTATAAATTTTGTATTGTTAACTATTATTAATTTCTTGCGTAATTGCTTGCTGTATGCGAATGCACCAAGTTCCGTGAAAGATGAATAACTTTCTAAAACAATGATAATATGATCAGCTAATTTAGATAAGTCAGCTTCGATATCTAATAAATTATCAGATAATGATTCTTCATCGGTGCTTAATTCTTTGAAAACTAGTTCAGCAAGAAAAAAATGGCAATTACTTAAATACCGTTCAGAAAAATTTATTAATTCCAATCGTCTTGCTGATGGTTCTCCATTGTTTTTGTTAGCACCACACAGAAAGACGAATTTTTTTACATTACCAGGACATTTTACTTTGTTCTTTTCAACGAATGATGAAAATAACGCGGTTGCTCTAGATACCTCAGTACCATTTTTTTTTAGCTGAGTCAGCATCGAGAATATCCTTATGCACCTTGATGGTAGAGGACTAAAAGAGCCAAACCTACTTGAGCACGTCGATCAGTTCGCTGATCGGTGGCCCCCAGCCGCCGCTCAGCGAACTGAACGACGGGCATAGCTAAAATACTAGGCGAAACCATGACTCATGGCCCGATGGGCTATTAACCCATAAAATGCTAGGTTTGGCTCTGTTACGCTCTCATAAACCTCAAGAGGATTCAAGAGGAAAGCTATTGATGTGAATTAATTTTCTTTTATCCAAGAGCTGAGAAAAAGTTTTTTTGCATTTAACTGTTCACCTCGATTATTTATCATTTTATATCATGTGGTTAGGTGGTGATGAGTTGGTGAAGAGTGAACAGTCGACTCGTCACCTTTGTGATTTTTGCTCGTTCTGGATCTGTCCAGTCGGGCGATGCGCGGGGTGATAAAAAGTTTTTTCAGGTTTTACTGTTCACACTGTTCACCTCTGGTTTTTTATTAATAATTTCATAGTGATAAAGGGTGAATAAACGGTGAAGGGTGAACAGTGGATTGTTCACCTTGTGGCAATGGCCAGAAAGGAAAAGACCGGCTGTTGCCGGTCTGAGTGAGGTTATGTTGCTGCGGGGTCGTCGCACTTCGGCAGCCAGTCGCCGTAGCTTTCCTCTTTCAGCGTCAGGTTGGTCTGTATCCCCTGTTTGGTATGGCGCTTCTCGTAATTCAGCCCGTATTCCTTCAGCATCACCGGCAGCCCCAGTCCGAACATTTTCAGACTGAGTACATTCCGGTAGCCGTTTGCCTCCATGTAGGCCAGATAGGCGTGATAGAGGTATTTACGGTAATTACGCGGGATGATACTGGCGTTCCCCATATACATGCCGCTGGTCTGCGGCAGGGTTTCCAGATAGCCGATAAAATCAAACGTCGGGTCGGCATCCCGTTTGATGTTCAGTGCCTCGTCTGAGTTCTGCTGGGACTGAAGCAGTGACCGGGCGAGCATCGGGTCGCTGAACTTCTGCATCAGGTGACGCACGATGACCGCCAGCTCGCGGGTGATTTTGTCCTTAAGCTGCGGGTCGCGCTCCTGCGGGGCTATCTGTTCCGGGAAGTGAATAATCACCCGCCGGCGTGACACGCCGCCGCTGCGGTCGGTGAAGCGCATCGGGTTATTGTTCACGGCCAGAATCACCGCCGGGATGTGCGTGGAGTACGCATCCCGGTATTTCGGGTCAACGGACACTGCATCGCCGCCGGTGATGGCCTTGAGTCCGGCTCCGTCGCCGCTCCATTTTTCCTGGTCCGGCAGGCGTATCAGTGAGAAGCCAGTTAACGCGGCACGCTCACGCGGGGATTCCAGCGTCTCGATGGTGGCCGACGTGGCGTTATCCTCCCCGGCCAGCAGGGTGGCTATTTCGGCCATGATACTTTTGCCGCTGCCGCCGGGACCGGTCACCTCCAGAAAGAGCTGCCAGTCGTAGCGGTTTGCCAGCACCATAAACAGTGCGGCCAGAATCACGTCGCGTTTTTCCGCACGGCCACCGGCGGCACGGTCAAGCCAGCGCCAGAACGCGGGAGCGTGGGTTTCCAGCGTTTCACCGTCCACCGGCGGGGTGAAATCCACATCGCACAGGGTGCGCATCCAGTGTGACGGACTGTGCGGGTGGAACGTGCCGTTCTGCGTGTCGAGCACGCCGTTACGAAAGCCAATCAGGCGGCGGGAGGGGGCTTCCTGCTGCGGAATAATCAGCTTCAGGGTGTCCACCACGGAGGCCACCTTCCCGGAGGAGAACGGCGCGCGCAGCCGCTGAAACAGCCCGGCCACATCCCGGGCAAAGTCCTGTGGCGGCAGCACCTTCCAGACACCATTTTCATAGCGGGACAGAAGCTGGCCGTTGGCATCGACCGCGAGCGCCTCGCCGTAATGCTCATAGATACGCATGGCCTTTTCGCTGGTACTCATGGCGGAAAACTCCGCTTCGCTCATGGTGTCGAACGGGCTTTCAGCCGGTGGCCGGATGGCATCATAAATGGCCTTACGGGTGGCTTCCCCGCCGTACTGCGTGAAGGCATCATTCCAGTCACCGAAGACCGGCGGCAGGGCAACAACACCTTCACACGCATCTGCGGCTGCGGCGGCTTTTTTCTGGCCGTCACCGCTGAGGTCACGGTCTGCGGCAAGGACAATCTGACAGGCCGGATACTTCTGCCGGGCAAGGCTGGCCAGAGAAAGGAGGTTCACGGAAGAAAGCGCCACCATCACCGTTTCACCGGTCAGGTGATGCACGGTAAGTGCGGTCGCGTATCCCTCCGCTATCCACAGACGTTTTCCGGCCTGATTCTGTCCTTCAAGGGTGTGACAGGTGCCCCTGACCTGTCCGCCTTTCAGGGTGCGCTTACGGCCGTCAGCACTGATTAACTGAAGGTTAACCAGTTCGCCGCTGTCGTCATACAGTGGCACCACAAGGTCACCGGCACGCCAGCTCACGCCACCGGCTCTGTGTGTGCCGGTCAGCATCCGGCATTCCCGGCCGGGAAAGCCCTTGCGGGTCAGGTAGGCGTTACCGGTTCCGGGACGGGTTTTCGCCATCAGGGTTTGTGCCAGTGCGGCGGCGTTCTTCCGGGCGGCTTCTGTTTCAGCACCGGCGGCGGCCGTCACTGCCGGGTCAGCCGGGGGCAGGCTGCCGGTCACGGCAGCCACCTTTGCGGCCGCGTCGGACGGGGAAACACCAAACACCTTTTCAACCAGTTTCAGGCCGTCACCGGCACCACACTGATTGCAGTACCAGGTGCCGCGCCCCTCCCTGTCATCAAAACGGAAGCGGTCACTCCCGCCACAGACCGGACAGGGCTGATGACGGTTTTTCAGCACCTGAATCCCCAGCGCCGGGAGAATACGCGGCCAGTGGCCGAGCGCATGGCTGACGGTGGCGGTTACGTTCATTTTCATGGTGTTGTTCTCCTTCAGTGCAGTACCGGCGCTTTTATGTGACGGGCACAGAGTTCATCCATCACAACCAGCCCGAGAAAGGACAGCGACGGCGCGGCCTTCAGGGGGCCGGATTCCATTAAATCTTCCAGCAGGGCACAGGCTATCTGACGCCCTTTTTCCTCACCGTGCTGGCGCAGATAAAAGCCTTCCAGCTCAGCGGCGATGGCCGCCTCCAGTGACTCAAGGGTGAGATGCGGGTAGCGGTGCTGACGTTCGCACACGGTCAGCCAGGCACAGGCGACAGCGCGACGGTAAAGGGCAGCGCGTAAGACGGGCGGTAAGGGTGTTTTCATTTGTTTTCCTCCCTGTGACAGATGACTGCATTCCGTGCCGGTTGCATTAACTGATAAGGCATATCTGCGTCTCCTGAAGACGTGCGTATCCCTGCGCGAATACGCACATTTAATTTTTCGGGTGTCGTTTTTTAATTACAGATAATTGCGGTAACTGTTATCCGGGGTGATTTCCGGGTCAGGCTCCGTGCGGGGAATTTCCCGCCATTCCCGCGCCACCGGTGCCGCCCGGCTGACCGGAACAGGGTCCTATGGGTAAATATCCAGATATTTCTCCCGCCATTTCTGTAATTCCGGGTCTCCGGCCATTTCTTTCAGTACCGCATGCCGGTTTACGGGGCTGCGTTTAAACAGGTCAGGACGGTCACAGGTAAATTCCCGCAGAAAACGCCCCAGCGGGATGTCTGTGGTGCGCCCGTCAGCGAGGATACGCACAAGGATACTGAATTTACGGCGGTACGGGTTCCAGACAATGTCCGGGCAGCGGTACGGCATTTCCCACGGAATACCGTCTTCCAGAATGCCGACCACGGCCACATCGGGAAAACCGGCAGAACGGTAAATCTCACCGGGCTGGGGAAAATCAAACATGCGTCTTGTCTCCCCGGTCTTTCTGCTGGGCGAGAAAATCGCGGCACAGGCCTTTGGCTTTCAGCTCATTCAGCACAAAATCAATATCTTCATTCAGGTAGCTGAAAATATGCGGAATGTAGAGCTGATGCAGGCCGGAGAGTTCACGGTGAATCAAATCACCCCCAACAAACTGGGATACGGCGCTGGCGCGGTTGAGCTTATGGTAAGCCTCAATGCTGAGGTGTTCACGGGCGTCATGACGCGCTGAGACGGTCTGAGGGGCTTTTTTATTACGCACGGGACACCTCCACCACCGGCAGACGGGCAGCAAGGGAGAGCACATAGTCACGGACAAGGGAACGGCGGGCACTGCGTTCATCACCGGCGACGGTGCGAAGCATACAGATACGGGGATGACGGTCTGCGCGACGGACAGCCGCAAACACAAAGACAAATTCAGGGTGTGAGGGGGTAAGGGTTGTAGCCATAAGGCCGTCTCCTTCGAGTAGCAAATAACTGCTATCGCCGGAGTTCCTACGCTCGATGGCGATAGCCCAGACGGGGGTAGGAATACCGGCCTCGAAGAATACCGGCCAGCCCGGAGGCTGCCCCGCCTGAGCTACCATTGACTCAGTGGCATAACATGCGATTGCGAACAGGATCATACCTGCACGGCAAACCACACGCCACACCATAATCTGGCGCTCTGTGGCGTTGATTGCGACACAAAAAAAGACGCATGGCGCGTCATATGTCGCCTTCGAGTTACACGGGTTCCTACGCCCGGCTGCCGATTTTGCGACAGCGGAAAAACTATATCCGCAAATGCCGGAAAAAGGCAAGCCAGAAAAAGGGACTTTTTGCAGAACAGGCATCATCATGCGTCGTACCCCCGTTTGCGTCCGGCAATGCGCCCGGCCATCCATGCGGTGACTTCAGAGTGCAGCCAGGCCACATTTTTACCGCCAAGACTCACCTGCGGCGGAAATTCCCCCTTACGGATGAGTTCGTAGATGGTCGAGCGTGACAGGCCGCACAGGTGCATCACTTCCGGCAGACGTAAAAAACGCTCCTGCGTGATGTCCGGCAGCGGCATCAGTGGCGTCACAGGGGCGGGAGACGGGGAAGAAAAAACAGCTTGCATCGGGCTACCTCGTTAATGTCCATACGGCACCGGATAAGTCCGTCCGGCTTCGGGTAGCGCTTTATTTTGTGAATATTTTCAGCAGACGCAACAGGGGGGATTTGTTCCGGCAGCCTTACAATGCTTGTGTATTTTTTGTTCACCTCCACTTAAAGTCATTTAAAGCCACTTAAAGCAATTCGTAATTTTTATAGTGAAATACAAATCGTTTTTTCTTATTCATTCCCGGCGAATTAATAAAAACAAACAGTAATAAACAGCACAAAAAGCCCATCAACGGGTGAACAGTGGTGAACAGACGGTGAACAGTCATTACTGCGATTGTTCACCCTTTAACTTACTGTATTACTTATCTTTTTTCTTATGGTGAACAGAGGTGAACAGTAAAATATAAAAAAACAAACAGTAAGCCGGTTTTTCCTGCGACCTTTTCCTGGCTTGCCGGTCTGAGGATGAGTCTCCTGTGTCAGGGCTGGCACATCTGCAATGCGTCGTGTTGTTGTCCGGTGTACGTCACAATTTTCTTAACCTGAAGTGACGAGGAGCCGGAAAATGTCTGACAACACCATCCCTGAATATCTGCAACCCGCACTGGCACAACTGGAAAAGGCCAGAGCCGCTCATCTTGAGAACGCCCGCCTGATGGATGAGACCGTCACGGCCATTGAACGGGCAGAGCAGGAAAAAAATGCGCTGGCGCAGGCCGACGGAAACGACGCTGACGACTGGCGCACGGCCTTTCGTGCAGCCGGTGGTGTCCTGAGCGACGAGCTGAAACAGCGCCACATTGAGCGCGTGGCACGCCGGGAGCTGGTACAGGAATATGACAATCTGGCCGTGGTGCTGAATTTTGAACGTGAACGCCTGAAAGGGGCGTGTGACAGCACGGCCACCGCCTACCGGAAGGCACATCATCACCTGCTGAGTCTGTATGCAGAGCATGAGCTGGAACACGCCCTGAATGAAACCTGTGAGGCGCTTGTCCGGGCAATGCATCTGAGCATCCTGGTACAGGAAAATCCGCTCGCCAACACCACCGGCCATCAGGGCTACGTCGCACCGGAAAAGGCTGTCATGCAGCAGGTGAAATCATCGCTGGAACAGAAAATAAAACAGATGCAAATCAGCCTCACCGGCGAGCCGGTTCTCCGGCTGACCGGACTGTCAGCGGCAACACTCCCGCACATGGATTATGAGGTGGCAGGCACACCGGCACAGCGCAAGGTGTGGCAGGACAAAATAGACCAGCAGGGAGCAGAGCTTAAGGCCAGAGGACTGCTGTCATGATGCGCTGCCCTTTCTGTCGTCATTCAGCGCATACCCGCACCAGCCGGTATGTGAGTGACAATGTCAAAGAAAGTTATCTGCAGTGCCAGAATATTTACTGTTCGGCGACATTTAAAACGCATGAGTCAATTTGTGCCGTGATTCGTTCTCCGGTCACGGAGGAAAAACCAGCACCGGCAAGCACAGCACCGGCTGTTGTCCGAAAAGTTAAAGGCTGTTACAGCTCACCATTCAACCATTAATCAGGAGACGGGGTGTGACCACAATGTCATTACAGCAGGCTTTTGAGGTCTGCCAGAATAACAAAGCGGCATGGCTGCAACGCAAAAATGAGCTGGCAGCGGCCGAACAGGAATATCTGCGGCTTCTGTCAGGAGAAGGCAGAAACGTCAGCCGCCTGGACGAATTACGCAATATTATCGAAGTCAGAAAATGGCAGGTGAATCAGGCCGCCGGTCGTTATATTCGTTCGCATGAAGCCGTTCAGCACATCAGCATCCGCGACCGGCTGAATGATTTTATGCAGCAGCACGGCACAGCACTGGCGGCGGCACTGGCACCGGAGCTGATGGGCTACAGTGAGCTGACGGCCATTGCCCGAAACTGTGCCATACAGCGTGCCACAGATGCCCTGCGTGAAGCCCTTCTGTCCTGGCTTGCGAAGGGGGAAAAAATTAATTATTCCGCACAGGATAGCGACATTTTAACGACCATCGGATTCAGGCCTGACGCGGCTTCGGTGGATGACAGCCGTGAAAAATTCACCCCTGCGCAGAACATGATTTTTTCGCGTAAAAGTGCGCAACTGGCATCACGTCAGTCTGTGTAAAATTCCCCGAAAATCCGCCCGTTTTTACTGAAAAAAGCCATGCATCGATAAGGTGCATGGCTTTGCATGCGTTTTCCTGCCTCATTTTCTGCAGACCGCGCCATTCCCGGCGCGGTCTGAGCGTGTCAGTGCAACTGCATTAAAACCGCCCCGCAAAGCGGGCGGGCGTGGCGGGGGGAGCATTGCGCGCTAAGGCTGATATTATAATTTTCTTTAATTCTATTTGGTATTTTGGCTTTATTCGTCAGAAGGAACGTTTAGAAATAGACCACTACAATGGATTGTAGCGGTCTGCATGATATCTAGCGTTGCATTTCAGTTACTATGAAATTTTCTTCTGTAATAGAATTCATTATCTCAAAGTACAATTCTTCAGGTTGAATAAACGCCAACTCTTTGCAAAGGTTGACAATGGTATCACTATAAGTGATACCCATCCGAGGATTGAAAAGCTCAAATCTCTTGATGTTTCTTTTGTTTTTTGAGTAAAAGTTTAAAGTGAAATATATTAGCACCTGTCTAAGATCGTAAACACTAAACTTCCTATCTCCTGATTTTATTTCCACAAGAACATTTGAATAATAAATATCGCCATATGAATTATTTATTACTCCGCATCCATCGAATTGTGGAGACACTTCAATTTGGTTTTCCATTCCATATCGAGACAAAATGTTTCTTGCTATTTCCCTTATGGCATTGTACTCAACCATGCTTAAGGGTAGCTTGAAGTTAGAACCGTAAGCGAACCGCTGTAGATATTCTTTTGTTTTTTCAAAAACAACCTGAAAATCAGCATTATGGAAGATATCATGTGCTGAAAGAATATTTCTGTCTAACGAATCATTCTGTATTGCCCTATATAAATTAAATGCGCACTCATTAACAAAGACGTTATTTGACCTATTAGCGCAGTCATCTAGAGGAGGATAAACGTCCTCGATGAGACTGCCGTTAATGATGCGTATGAAATTATTAGCATTTGGAAGCAATTGATTCCAAAATGAAGTGAATTTTCGAGAAAACGTTAATTCAGATATCATAGCGCATCCTCAAGATTTCTTGCGGTATGCCTTTTACTTGCCCAATCCCTGTAAATCACCTCTACAAAGTTGAATGTTTTCTTATTATGCTCTCTCCAGTGCCGTCCTTCATCACCTAAGATGTAACTGGAAACGATCAATAGTCTTCTCTGCAACGGATGCATTGCAGAGAAATTTTTTTTGATATCAGAAAGCCATGCGTAAGAATTAATTTTTGCCATTGACTGTGTAACTATGTTCTTGACTAAGATGCTTTCTGGATTGTTATTGTATATTTCACTAAGGATTAGGGTGGATTTTTCTGAATTTTCTTTTGAGAGCATTCGGGCTACATAGGCTAAGTTGAGCTCAGTACTCAAAATATATGAATCTTGTTTAATTAGTGCAGTTATTTTATCAAGAATAATATCTTTGGTTTCTGTGCTTAATTTTTGCCAGTTGGAGTTAGCTACTTGAATTATAGTTGTAAATATTGGATATAACTCATGCAAGTTATTAAACATTACTTTGAAAGCACTACTTATTATTTCATCTGATGTTGCTGAGAATGCCTTTATCAAATGCTTGCTAAAAGATTGGTTAATTTTTGATTTTTGTAACTCACTACTCAGCATAGCTAACAAGTCAAAATCTTTTAAAGATTCCTTTATCTCTTCATATTCCTCTATCGCATTTGCTGAGTAAGGATCGAATCTTATAGGAAGACTCATAAATTTAGCCTTCATAGGAGATTCTTCATCTTCATCATTACCATGCAACTTAGCTTTAGTTACTGAAAGGAACTCTTCTTTAGTAACAATATTGGTTTTTTGTTTCTGTAAAGTTAGCCCTTCATTTTCCATCAGTTTTTTACTAAGCAAAGTTAAAATCTTATGAGCATCCTCTCTAGAGTTACAAAAAATAACAAAGTCGTCGACATAACGCTTATAGTTGATTCTATTCATAGACAATAATTTATCAATAGAATCTAGAGCTAGTTCTGCTAATATTCTAGAGGCAGGACATCCAACTGGTACTCCATATGATTTTGTTTCACTAAATGTCTGTAGTAATTTCTTGATTTTCCCAGAGTAATCTTTATTGGGGTCGACTCTATCTAACGCATTTTCTAAACGGTGGTGATAAATACGCGGATAGAAATCTGCTATATCGCATGTAAGTACATACTTTATTTCATCGTTAGAACATTCAGAGATACTGTCTTCTTGATATTTTCTCCAAGAGATCTCTTTATCAAAAAGAGAACCATCAGCAAGGTTTGGTTTAAAGCGATATGAATAAACCTGCGTTTTAGTAGATCTATTCCTTTCAATATCATCAGCGATTTTTAAAACTAACCCAAGAAAAAAAGCATTCCAGAATGGATCAATTTGGGTCGCCCACCTGTAACCATAATAACCAATACTTGAAAAGCTATTAATTATGTTTGGTGGAATCTCGATCCTTTTATTTTCAAAGTCATTAAATGTTTGCATTAATGCAGTTTTTACTTTCTCCTTATCATCTTCAAATAACCGACTTTCAAATGGGTAAGGGAAAATATCTGTATCGCCGTGCTTTATAATATTTTCCAATGCAAGCTCAAAGCAATTTTCTAGTTTACTACTATCAAACTCGTTACTCATTCACATTCTCCTTAATAAAAATATAATCTGAATACCACTGCATCATATCACGGCGTTTATCAATATATTGAGCATGATTATACGTACCTCTAATATTATTCTTATCTATATGAGCAAGCTGTATTTCTATCCAAGCCGAATCATATCCTTTTTCGTGGAGGATAGTAGATAAGGAATGTCGAAATCCATGACCAGTAAGTTTTCCACCATAACCAATACGCTTGATAACTTGGTTAATACTCGCCTCACTCATAGGCTTGTTCGGATCGTTCCGCCCCGGAAAAACATAACTATACTTCCCTGTCATCATCTTGAGTTCATTTAGCAAATCTAACGCTTGAGTCGACAAAGGCACAAGGTGTGATCTGCGCATTTTCATCCTTTCAGCAGGAATTTCCCAAATAGCGTTATCTAAATCAAATTCTGACCATAATGCCGCACGTAATTCGATGGTTCTAACACCTGTAATCATGAGCAATTTCGTGGCAATCAGGACAAGCCGACTTCCGGTATATCCGTTTAAGGCGCGAAGAAAATCAGGTATCTCATTAGCCTTTAAGAACGGGAAATGATTTGATTGGTGTACATTGAGGGCGCTTGAAAGATCCGCAGCAGGGTTAAACTCAGCCCTTCCAGTAGCAATGGCATAGCGGAAAACTTCTGAGCATCGCTGCCGAACTTTGCGCATTTTTTCTAATGCACCGCGCTTTTCGATTTTACGCAGCACATTAAGCAGTTCTAGCGGTTTAATCTCTCCCACTGGCCTTGTTCCCACATAAGGAAAAATGTCGTTCTTAAACGCTTCCATGATGTCTGATGCATATCCCGCCGACCATTTGGTAGACTTCTGTTGATGCCACTCTCTGGCTATCTTTTCGAAGGCGTTCTCTGACTCTGTTTGCAGAGCCAGCTTTTGCTCTTTTCGAACCTCACTAGGGTTCTTTCCTTCTGCCACAAGTTTTCGAGCTTCATCACGACGGGAACGAGCATCAGCAAGAGTGATCGTTGGGTAAACACCAAGCGAGATCATTTTGGGTTTACCGGCATAGCGATAACGAAATCGCCAGCTTTTACTTCCATTTGGCTCTACAAGTAAAGACAACCCTTGCCCATCCCCAAGTGTATAGGCTTTAGCTTCAGGTTTAGCACGGCGAATCTGCATATCATTTAGGGGCATGTGTATAGAATTCCAAAATCGAACAGGAACATATACATAATCCTATACACATTTAGTACTGGATTCTACTGGAAAGTTATGGACTAATACGAACAGTAAAAACAAAAAATCTTTTATAAAACAGTGCGGTTATGGATAAATACGGATGTTTGAAGAAGTGGAGATGGTGCCGATAATAGGAGTGTAACACGCGATAAATCTTGTGTTCGGGTCTTCTTCTACGACCTTCGCAACTACCTGATTTAACGATTTTTACGCACACTGATAATCTGGCATTCATCATGCACATGATAAACGCCCCTAAACTTTAACGGGGTGGAAAATGAAATACAAGCCGGATCAATACATCATCTCTGATAGTTACGGAGTTTATTACGTCAGGATCTCAATTCCTATATGGCTTCGTAATGCATTTGGTGGAAGAAAAACTCTCGTCCGTAGTCTGAACACTTCCGATCTTCGTGTGGCACGTAGGAAGCGTGATGTTATAGCAGACGAGTTTCACCACATCAGGCAAATTGCAGAGCCACCAAAACCGGACAGCCTGCAGGACACAATCAGCTATCTAAAGAGCGTTGCTAAGTACGCAAAAGCTGCCCCGAAAGCATCAGCGCCAATTATCTCCCAATGCCCCTCTCTGAATAAGATGTTGGAGATTTACCTCACGCATAACGCTGATCGCCTGAAAATTGGAACATTAAGCAAGACCAGGAAAGCCGTAGAACTGTTTCTGAATTACCTGCGAAAGAAGGATGTGGAACTAAACGATATCAACCGTACCACCGTTACAGGCTGGCTTGATCATCTCCGAGAAACAAAGGCAGTCCAAACAGTGGCTAACTATCTTTCTGCAATGGCAAACATTCTCGATCTTGCCTCTTCCCGATACCAGGACGCCCCACAGCTGGAAAGTAACGTATTCAGAGGGCATAAACTCAACACAGCGCAGAGCCGCCAGAGTTACGAGGCATTCACGGACGAAGAAATTACGAAGCTCATTAGCACGTTTAACAAGTTAGGAGAGGACGAATTAAGGGATTTAAGCGCCATAGCCGCTTATAGCGGAATGCGCATCAATGAAATAGCCAGTTTGAAATCTGACAATATCCGTGAAGTTGAGGGGGTGTTATGTTTCGATGTATTGGAAGGAAAGACAGCTAACGCTTCCAGGCTAATCCCATGCCATAGTGCGATTAAAACAATGGTCCTGGAACGCTGCCAGAAGCCGCACAACGGCTTTTTATTTTACCGTGCAAGTGTGACCAAGAGAGAGGACGGCAAGCGCTCCTCATGGCACGTAAACCGCTTTGGACGGCTTAAACGCGATATTCTCCCAGGGCAAGAAAACAAGGTGTTTCACTCGTACCGCCATGCCGTGATCAGTAAGCTAAACGCCGCCGGAGTGGATGAATCTCGTATTGCCTTGCTCGCGGGCCACTCATTTGGAGAAACTGAATCTTTCAAGACGTATTCGAAATCCGTTCCTGAGCGAATAGTGAAGGAACTAAAAGAATATATCGAATTAATCAAATATTAAAATACCTTAAATGTGAGGGGGAATCCCCCTCTATTTTATTTATACCATACACTTTGCATATATTGCGATGTTTCAGATGAAATATTATACCAATATGCATAATTATTTGTTGCATCTACAACTATCAATTTATCATCACTATCCATCGCTTTATGAACTATTTGCGATGCCTGTTCAGAATTGTAATGTGAATTAACATACCAATTTGATTCTGTAACTTTGACTGCTACGCCCAATGATTTAATAGCTTCGTAAACTGCTGGATAGTTTTTAGTTTTGATCAAGTCATAGGTTACAAAAAGATTGTTAGCCATTTTATTCTCTCCAGAGATTCAAAAGAATAAGCGCCGCTATAGGCGCTTTGAGATGTTTTTATTTCTTAGCTTTCTTGGTAGGGATTTTGATAGTTTCAGTTACCGTAGTGTCAGGATGTCTTTTAGCTTCAATGGGCTTAACAAACTGACCAGTTATCGCAGAACGAACTACTGTTTTCTTAGCCATAAAACACCTCATCTTGGAGATAAAGAGTGAACTGCTTACCCTTTTAAGAATAAGGGACAAACGAAGCGGCGTCAAAGAAAAAACACCACATATACACATCATTTACAAAACAAGCGCAATATGTGGTATCTCCATGCGATTTACATCACAATCACCCCCCTGTGCTGCTCTGACCGCTCAAGGCTGACAAGGTGAGCGACTGTGTAAAACTGGCTTGTGAGGCTCTCGCCTGGAAATCAATGTAATCGCTCAGCCTTGAGCTATCGCTGGCGATAGTTAGCGGAACAGACGCTTCAAGATTGAGATTGAATACAGGTGCAAGATTGTACGCTGGCGCACTATTGGTGCTGGTTAGGGATGATATAGCAGAATCACGAAGCGCTCCCCCTTTCAGAGAATCACCATTCAGGCCGTATTGTTCTACCGCTGTCCCTGTAGGCTGATCATCTATCCCTAACCAACCTTTAACGGCATGACCTACACTACGGCTGTCCCACCCTGTCTTGTCCTGCACCCAATCGGCAGCACTGTTGGCACTTCCTGTAGAGAAGAGGTGTATTTACGTTTGCTGGCGCGAGTGGCTTTTTCGATTCTAACAATGTTACTTCGTTCTTTTCGTCCCATTCATTCCTCGTAGAGGGAAACTTCCGTGTTTTCTCGTTAATGTCCATACTGCGTAAAATGCAAATAACCAATACATAGCGATGATCATAAAAGTTTCCCTATTGTGTGTTTAGAAATTAGAGTAGATAAATTCTACATTGTCTCGTTCGATGTGTTTCAGCGTGAATGATAGATAATGGCTTTCATCGTCGATATCGATCACACCAATGTTGCGCAGCGCACGAAGCCAGAATCTGATCCCGTTATCACTTACACTGGATTTATCAGATAGCTCTCCGTAAGAAATTTTAGTTTTTCTGCCCTTCCAGAACCAGATAAGCGCATAATAAACGCCCTTCCCGCTATCGTTGATCTGTATCTGGTTTGTGTTGTTCAATTTTATGTATTGTATCAATTAGTCCTCCTGATTAGTTCCAGTGGCGTTGTATTGTGGCGATCCCTTTCTTCATTAGTTCAGCCGTTTGTCTTTGGGTCAATCCTTTGGATTTGTGTTCCTGTACTTCTTTACGGGTGTTGTTACCTTTAACTTTCTTTCTCACTTTCCCAAATTTCAGACATTCAATCTTTGCTCCAGGGAAATAATGCTCTTTGATGTATTCAGCTGTTGCCAGATCCGGTACTACGAACACCAGAGGGTGATCAGTGTCAGCATTACGGATAGATGTACGGCTAATAAACTGGTAGCACCTTTCATAATTCATCGCGGAGCGTTGCTTCTGTTCAAATTCTTCAACATTCCAGCCGTTAAGCTCCGCATACTGCCGCCATTTACCTTGGAAATCTTTATCAAGATTACTGCATCCGAGAAATACAGCATTGTGTATGTGCTGGTAATGGTTCAGGCCATAGGAAGCCATTGAAACACGGATACCACGGGAAGCATCGGTAAGAATTTCATCCCCTATCGTAGTAAACTGACACAGGGATTTATCTCTGTTGGTAGCGAAGATAAATTCACCAGGCACGCGCTGGATGATTTCCTGGAGATGTTCGTGAAACACCTTCTGTAATGCTGTCAGGGTGCATCTGTTTTCACATACGGCGACCAGGGAGATCGGTACACGCTTATGTTTACGTCTTTCAAGTGGCGGCTGTAAATCTGATCCTACCCACGTAATATGGACACAGGCCTAAGCGAGGTTCTTGTTTTCAAAT
>ERZ773149.1755-NODE-1755-length-16844-cov-13.501638_pt1 | contig 16844 bp, 18 predicted proteins | sample MGYA00511081_ERZ773149 | MGnify/ENA primary metagenome ERZ773149 (study PRJEB29015, sample SAMEA2737846) | human gut metagenome | biome: human gut; feature: human-associated habitat; material: faeces | place: China | collected 2012 ...
ATGGAGTGCGGCACCCTCGTCACCGAGATGCAGCGCGCCTGCAAGCAGCTGACCAGGGTGGAGCTGTTCGACATCTACCGCGGCGAAAAGCTGGGCGCTGACAAGAAGAGTATGGCTTTCAGCCTGTACTTCCAGCCCGGCGAGAAGCCCTTCGCTGCCGATGAGGTCGATCGCTTCGTCAAGAAGATCCTCGGCAACCTGAAGTTCAAGCTTGGCATCGAGATCCGCGAGTAATTTTATAATTTCTAAGCCGCTGTGCGCTTTTTGCTGCACGACGGCTTTTTCTTTGCAAAAGTTTTCAAATCGGACACATTCTGCGGTACAATAGAGGCAAAGGAGGTTTTTGCCATGCATCCGATTTTAGTTGTAGACGACGAACAGGCTATCGCCATGCTGATACGCCGCATCCTGACCGACGCAGGCTACCGCTGCGAGGCCGTGACCGACAGCATCAAAGCCGCCGATCTGCTGGAGAAAAAACAGTACGACCTGGTGCTGCTGGATATTATGATGCCACCAACATGGTCCACGCCGTGGCGAACCTTGAGCTGGTGCTGAAAGAGAAGCTGGAATTCATCGCCAACAACCTCTACTACCCCTCGACGGGGAACTGCACCACCACCGAGAGCTGATGTCAAAATGCGACTGCCCGCCCGCAATGGGTGGGCGGTTTTTGCTTTCCGGGGCGGGGCTGCCTAAAAATATGTATAAAAGTCGGAAAAGTGTTTTGTTGGAATTGCTGAATATCGAAATCTGTGCTATACTATATAATGTTTATCCAAAGAGAAAGGGGAACCTGACCTTGCTGCACTACGATGCGATCCTGTTTGACGTGGACGGTACGCTCATCGATTCCGCCCCCGGCATTCTCAATACACTGGAAGAAGTTTTCAGCTCCATGGGCGTTGACGTCGCCCGGAGCGACCTTGGCCGCTACATCGGCCCGCCCCTCCGCAAGAGCTTCGGCGAGCATTTCTCCGACCCTGCAAAAATCGAGGAGGCCACGAAGCGCTACCGCGTGAGCTACGCCGCCAAAGGCTGCCACGAGGGCGATGCCTACCCCGGCGTGGTGGAGATGCTGGGCCGTCTCAAGGCTGCGGGCCTGACCCTCTGCACGGCCACCTGCAAGCCCACCGACGTTGTGAGGCCCATCCTCGAAGAGCAGGGCCTTGCGCCTTACTTCTCCTTCGTGGGCGGCGCGTCCATGGATGAGAGCCGCGACAACAAGACCGACGTCATCCGCCACGTCCTCGCCCAGCCCGTCATGCAGGGCAAGCGGGTGCTGATGGTGGGCGACCGCCGGGACGATATGCAGGGCGCTGTGAACTGCGGCCTGGACGCCGCCGCTGTGCTCTACGGCTACGGCGGCAGGGAAGAGGTCGCCCCCTTTGCGCCGGTCTTCATGGCCGCTGACTGCAAAGAGCTGACGGACTGGGCTCTCCGCCCGGTGGACGAGCCTTCCCATTCCTGAAACGAGAGGGACTGAATCTATGAGTCAAAAAAGACAACAACAAAACGAAACCATGACTCCCATGCAGCATCGGGCCGTTCTGGTCTGCATCCTCTGCGTGCTGGCGGTGCTGCTGACCTTCGGCATCACCACCACCCTCCTCAAAAAGGAGGAGCCTGCCCCCTCCGTCTCGGAGTCCGTGGCAGACCCCACCTCCGGCGGAGACCTGTCGGGCCACTACCAGATCGACAACGCCTCCACCGCTCTGCTGACGGAGACCGCCGACGCCGGCACGGACTATCTGAACGACACCCTTTTTCTGGGCGATTCCAACACCGTCCGCCTCTATAACAACGGCCTCATCTCCCTGCAGCAGTTCTGCGCCAAAGAGGGCATCGGCACCCAGGCCGCGCTCAACGAGGGCATCGTTACCTTTAAGAGGGATTCCAACCATTATACCATCCCCCAGGCGGTGGCCATGATGAAGCCCCGCCGTGTGGTCATGACCTTCGGCACCAACGACACCGGGATGGAAGTCCCGGACTTCATCGCCCACTACACGGCCCTCATCCAGGCCATCCAGCAGAGCTATCCCTATACCGACATCATCGTCAACACGGTGCCGCCGGTGCCGGTCGACCACTCCAACTACCCCCACATGGATCAGGCCAAGATCGACGACTTCAACATGGCCCTTCTGGATCTCTGCGAGCAGCTGGGCGTCCGCTTCCTCAACTCCGCCGAGGCCCTCAAGGGCAGCGACGGCTACGGCATCGCGGACTACTACACCAGCGGCGACATCCACCTCAAGAGCGCCGGCCTCAAGGCAGTGCTGAACTATCTCCGCACCCACGCCCTGCAGACCGAGGACCGCCGCCCCGACACCAACAACATCCCCACCCGCACCATGGAGTATGTCTCCAACCCCAGCTCCGCCGTGGCCGCTCCCAGCTCGGAGGCTGTCAGCTCCAGCGAGAGTCAGGCCGAGAGCGCCAGCAGCTCGGAGAGCTCTTCCAGCGAGAGCACCAGCGAGAACAAAAAGTTCGAGGCCCGCTACCGTGTGGACAAGAACGGCGGCGGCACTCTGAGCGTCGGCAATGACACCGGCAACAGCTCTGTGACCTACACCGTCACCGACCCCGATAAATCCATCACCGTGACCGCTGTCCCGGCGGAGGGCCACGTCTTCGTCAAGTGGAGCGACGGCCTCACCAGCAAGACCCGCACCGACACCGACTTCAAGCAGAATCTGGACGTCACGGCAGTCTTCGGCACGGCCTCCGTCCACATCACCAGTGAGGGCAAGGGCGCTGTGGGCAGCTCCTACACCTTCAAGGCGACTTTGAGCGGCAAGTACGCCAAGACCGAGAACCTGCGCTGGTACGCCAACGGTCAGGAGGTCACGCAGGCCGCCGGCAAGTCCAGCATCACTGTGGTGGTGGACAACTCCATGGTCAACGCTTCTTATAAGATCCACGCCGTCGTCACCTACAACGACTGCAAGGTGAGCAGCAACACCCTGACCATCACCATCGGCAGCGGTGTGACCAGCGAGTCCGGCTCCACCAGCAGTTCGTCCTCGTCCCATGCCGGTCCTTCCGGCGGTACATCCTCTTCCTCTGCAGGTTCGGGCAGCTCTTCCCACAGCACCAGCAGTTCGTCGTCGGCATCGTCCGGCAGCTCCAAGGCAGAGTCGGAGTCCGAAAGCAAAGCCGAGTCCAAGGCTGAGTCTAAGGCAGAATCCAAGGCTGAGAGCAAAGCTGAGTCTAAAGCTGAGCCCAAGGCCGAAACCAAGTCGGAAGCCTCCGCCAGCAAGGAAGCCGAAGGCAAGGCAGAATGACGCCCCGCACCTTCCTCTGCGCAGCCGCATAGGCTGAGCCGAGAGGAGGCGAGCGGATGTTCCGTGAAGAAATGCGAGTCCTCGGCCTGCCCGGCGCAGAAGATGTGACCGACGGCAGCGTGGACTACTACGACATGGATTGGGAAAACGTCGAGAACGGCGTGACGGAGGAGCAGATGGCAAAGTGCATCGCAAAAGAGTGCGCCTGCACGCCACACTGCAAGTGCAGCGGGAACCTGCCGGACCAGTCTGACGACGAAGCCTATGAAATGACGTTGGAAGGATAAAAATACGAGAAGCCAGCTCTGCCGGGCGGGGCTGGCTTCTCGCTGTTCTCAAACCGCACCGCAGCCGCGCCCGCTCAAGGCGGCAGGCGGCTCGAAACATGATAGAGAAGGGAAAGAAACATGGCAAAATATTATTGCATCCTCTTCGATGCAGACAATACGCTTCTGGACTTTGATGCCGCCGAGAACAAGGCGCTGGCTGAGACGCTGGTGGAATACGGCATCGAGCCGGACGCCGGGACGGTGCAGACCTACCGGGACATCAACTCGGAGCTCTGGCGTCAGCTGGAAAAGGGCCAGATACGCCGCGACAAGCTGATGGGGGAGCGCTTCACCCGCTTCCTCAAGGCCATCAACGCAGCCGGTGACGGCGCGGAGATGAACCGCTGCTACCTCGACCACCTCTCCTCCCACCCCGACCTGATGACCCCCAATGTGCCGGACGTCCTCGGGGAGCTTTCCGAGGTGGCGACGCTGGCCATCGTGACCAACGGCTTTGAGAAGGTGCAGAGCCGCCGGGTGGCAGAATCCGGCATCGGGGCCTACCTTGAGGACGTCTTCGTCTCCGAGAAGCTGGACAGCGAGAAGCCCAGCCGCCGCATCTTCGACTCCGCCCTCCGCGCTCTGGGCGTGGAGAACCGGGAGCACGTCCTGGTGGTGGGCGACAGCCTCACCAGCGACATTCAGGGCGGCGTGAACGCGGGCCTCGACACCTGCTGGTTCAACCCCGGCCACGCCGAGAACCCGGGCAAGGTGAGCCCCACCTACGAGATCGCCTCGCTGGAAGAGCTCTACCCGCTGGTGATGGAGCCGGAAGAGCTGGCGAACCTCGGCCTCAAGCACCGCCGTCATCAGCTGTAACGGCGGGAATGTCCCCATCCACCCTACTGGAAAAGAACACGGAAGAACGATATGCTGATTCATTTGGAAAAACTCGGAAAGAGCTTTGGCGAGAAAGTCGTCCTGCACGACGTGAGCGCCAGCGTGGAAAAAGAAGACCGCATCGGCATCGTGGGCCAGAACGGCGCAGGCAAGACGACCCTGCTCAAAATTCTGACCGGCGTCTACACCGACTATGACGGCGAGTTCAGCGTGACCCACGGCGTGACGCTGGGCTATCTGGAGCAAAACGCAAAGCTCGATGTCACGCTGGATATTTATGGGGAGATGCGCTCTTCCTTCGCCCCTGTGCTGGACGCCATGGCCCAGATGCAGATCTTGGAAAAGAAGATGGCGGCCTCTCCCGATGACGCCGCCCTTCTCGAAAAGCACGACGAACTGCAGAACATCATCGACGCCGCCGACGGCTACAACATGGACGTCAACATCAAGAAGGTGCTGTCCGGCATGGGCTTTGCGCAGGATACCTGGAGCAAGAACGTGGGCGTCCTCTCCGGCGGTGAGCTGACCCGTCTCCGTCTGGCCAAGCTCCTCCTCGAGAAGCCGGACGTCCTCATTCTGGACGAGCCCACCAACCATCTGGACTTCGCCACCATGGAGTGGCTGGAAAACTACCTCAAGGGCTACTCCGGTGCCGTTCTGGTGGTCAGCCACGACCGCTATTTCCTCGACAACGTCTGTACCAAAATCTGGGAAGTCTCCTTCCAGACCATGACCACCTATAAGGGCAACTTCTCGGCCTATCTGCCCCAGAAGGAAGCCGCCGACGCCCTGCGCCAGAAGCAGCACGACGCCGACGTGGCGCTGGCCGAAAAATTACAGGACTACATCGACCGCAACCTCGTCCGCGCCTCCACCACAAAGATGGCCCAGAGCCGCCGCAGGCAGCTGGAAAAGCTGGAGATCACCGAGGCCCCTCAGGACGAGACCAACCAGCTCAAGTTCCGCTTCGAATACGACGTGGAGCCGTGGAATGAGCTGGTACTGCTCAAGAACCTGACCATTCAGATCGGCGACCGCACCCTGCTGGAGCCCTTCACCTATACGGTCTGCCGCGGCCAGCGGCTCATCATCGCCGGCCCCAACGGCGCAGGCAAATCCACCCTGATGCAGGTGCTGGACGGCAAGCGCCGCCCCTCCGGCGGCATGGTGCGCCTTGGCACCGGCGCACGGCCCAGCATCTTCGCCCAGCAGCAGAACCGCATCGGCGCGGGCCGCGTCATCGACGTCATCTGGAACAAGTACCCCCGGATGACCGAGCTGGAAGTCCGCAGCCATCTGGCAAAGCTGGGCTTCCGGGGCGAGACGGTCTTCAAGCCCTGCGAGGCCCTGTCCGGCGGCGAGCTGGCCCGACTGCGCTTTGCAGAGATCGTGCTGGAACGCCCGAACCTGCTGTTCCTGGACGAGCCTACCAACCATCTGGACATCTACACCCGCGAGAACCTGACCGAGGCGCTGATGGCCTACACCGGCACGCTGCTCCTCGTCACCCATGACCGCCACCTGATGAACAGTCTGGCCTGCCCCATCCTCTACCTCGAGGACGGCAAGGCGGTCATCTACCCCAGCTATGACGCCCTGATGGGCCGCGCCGCTCCCGCCCCCGTGGCCGAGAAGAGCAGCGAACCCGCCAAGGCGGGCTACGGCAAAGAGCAGCGCCGCCGCCGGGCCGAGCTGCGCGCTAAGATCAAAGCCTGCGAGGACGAGATGGAGGCCTGCGGCGCCCGCGAGGTGGAGCTGGAAAACGAGATAAACTCGCCGGAGGTCTACAACGACCCCCAGCTTTTGCGGGAAAAGAGCGACGAGCTCAGCGACCTGCGCTTCCATCAGGACGAGCTTTTCGCCGCATGGGAAGCCGCTGTCGAAGAGCAGGAGCAGTACGAGCAGACCGCCGGCGGCGAAGAATAAACGATGCAGCAAAGGGGGAGAGCCGATGGCAAACCGAAACCATGACCCAAAGAAAACACACGAGATCGCACTTTCCGGCCTGCTGTTCGCGCTGGCGATGGCGCTTTCCTTCATCGAAGGCACACTGGTCATCCCGGGCCTTGCGCCGGGCATGAAGCTGGGCCTTGCGAACATCGTGGTGATGTATGCACTGTTCTTCATGGGGGCGCGGCAGGCACTCTATCTCGACCTGCTCAAGGCGCTGTTCGTCTTTCTCGTCTCCGGCTGGACGGCAGGCTTCCTCTCGCTCTGCGGCGGACTGCTGTCCCTGCTGGTGATGTGGGTGCTCTACTATAAGCTCCCGTTCCGGCCCACATGGTTCATCCTGTCGGTCTGCGGCGCACTGTCCCACAACATCGGCCAGCTGCTTGGCGCGGGGCTCATCCTGTCCTCGGCCATGTCGCTGTACTATGCGCCGGTGATGCTGGTGCTGGGCCTTGTCATGGGCGCCCTCACGTCGCTGACCCTCCGGGCCATCCTGCCCGCACTGGGCAGACTGGGCTACAACACCCGGGAAAAGCGCTGAACGGTTGCATCTGCAAACATTTTTCGCTATAATAAAATGATAGATTTGATATGACCCTACAAAAAAGCCGCCCTTATGGATGACTCGCATCCGAGGGACGGCTGGGAGGTTTTGTACTATGTCTGAAAAAGTTACGGTCAAGGTGGAGCGGAGCGTCCTCCACCTTCCGGCCATCGCCCTGCGCGGGCTGGTGGTCTTCCCCAACAATCTGCTCCACTTCGAGGTGGGCCGCGAGAAGAGCATCGCCGCCGTGGAGTGGGCCGTCAGCAACAACTCTGACGTCTTCCTCGTGGCACAGAAAGAGATGAAGGTCGAGGACCCCAAGGCCGCCGACCTCTATACTTACGGCGTCGTGGCCGAGGTCAAGCAGGTGATGCGGGTGTCGGACGACCTCGTCCGCATCCTGGTCGAAGGCAAATACCGCGCCAGACTCTCCGAGATGGAGGACGACGGCAGCTTCCTGCTGGCCACCGTCCGCCCGGCCCCGGTCAAGATGGCGAAGCCCGAGGAGCTGCCGGAGGCGGACGTCCTCGTCCGCAACGTCAAAAAGAGCTTTGACGACCTGCTGGCGCTGAACCCCCACATCGGCAAGGACGTGGTGTTTGCCATCACCACCAGCACCGACGCCGCTTTCCTGTCCGAGTACATCCCGGCCAACCTCCTGTTCCGCTTCGAGGATAAGCAGGCCATTCTGGACGAAGGCACCCTGATGGGCCGTCTGCATCTGCTCATCGAGAAGATGCACCGGGAGCGCCGGATGCTCGAGATCGATAAGGAGATCGCCCAGAAGGTAGACGAGGCGATGGACAAGAACCAGCGCGACTACTACCTCCACGAGCAGCTCCACATGATCAGCGAGGAGCTGGGCGAGGACGACGATACCACCGCCGAGGCCGAGGAGTACCGCCGGAAGATCACGGCCCTCCATCTGGACGAGGACCGGGAAAAGAAGCTTCTCAAAGAGGTGGACCGCCTCTCCAAGATGCAGAGCAGCAATCAGGAAGGCACGGTCATCCGCACCTATCTGGACACCTGCCTCGACCTGCCCTGGAACACCTTCACCGAGGACGATCTGGACATCGCCAAGGCCCAGCGCGTGCTGGACCGGGACCACTACGGCCTGAAGAAGGTCAAGGACCGCATCCTCGAGGTGCTGGCCGTCCGCAAGCTGGCCCCCGACGTAAAGGGCCAGATCATCTGCCTCGTCGGCCCTCCGGGTGTCGGCAAGACCAGCATCGCCCGCTCCATCGCCGAGAGCCTGAACCGCAAGTATGTCCGCATCAGCCTCGGCGGCGTGCGGGATGAGGCCGAGATCCGCGGCCACCGCCGCACCTACATCGGCGCGATGCCCGGCAAGATCATCTCCGCCATGATCTCTGCCAAGAGCTCGAACCCCCTGATGCTTCTGGACGAGATCGACAAGCTGGCAGGCGACTTCCGGGGCGACCCGGCGGCCGCTCTGCTGGAAGCCCTCGACCCCGAGCAGAACAGCACCTTCAACGACCATTTCATCGATATGCCGTTTGATTTGAGCCATGTGCTCTTCATCACCACGGCCAACGACCTCAGCGCCATCCCCGGCCCGCTGCGCGACCGCATGGACGTCATCGAGCTGCCCAGCTACACCCGGGTGGAAAAGTACAACATCGCCCGGAAGCATCTGGTCCCCAAGCAGCTGAACGCCTGCGGCCTGACCGGCAAGGTCACCTTCTCCCAGAGCGCCCTCTACGGCATCATCGACGGCTACACCCGCGAGGCCGGCGTCCGCAATCTGGAGCGCACCATCACCAGCGTCCTGCGCAAGTGCGCCCGGAAGATCGCTTCCGGCGAGGCGGAGAATGTCTCCGTCACCGGCACCGGCCTCGAAAAGCTGCTGGGACCCCGCATGGTCAAGCCCGAGTTCCTCAACCGCACCAACGCCATCGGCATCGCCAACGGTCTGGCATGGACCAGCATCGGCGGCGAGACCCTGCCCATCGAGGTGCAGGTCATCGACAACGGCAGCGGCAAGATCACCGTCACCGGTTCTCTGGGCGACGTGATGAAGGAGAGCGCCCAGCTGGCCATCACCTATGCCCGCGTCCATGCCGCAGAGTACGGCATCGACTCCGAGCGCCTCAAGAAGTGCGACCTGCATATCCATGCCCCGGAGGGCGCAGTCCCCAAAGACGGCCCCTCTGCCGGCGTCACCCTGACCACGGCCCTCATCTCCTGCCTGTCCGGCATCCCGGTGCGGGGCGATGTGGCCATGACCGGCGAGATCACCCTCCACGGCAATGTGCTGCCCATCGGCGGCCTCCGCGAGAAGAGCATGGCCGCTTACCGCGAGGGGATGAAGACCGTCCTCATCCCGAAGGATAACGTGTCCGATCTGTACGAGGTGGACGACGAGGTCAAGAAGAACATCGAGTTCCTGCCCATGTCCAACCTGTCGCAGGTCCTCGCCGCAGCCCTCCTCAAGCCCAAGACGGTGTCTGCGGGCCACCCCCGCACCAGGAAGGTAAAGCCCGCTGAGGCTGCGGCCCTGCCGCAGACGGCTGAAAAACCGCAGCCGGGCGCGGTCTGCTGAGACGAAAGGAGCGAAGCTATGAACTATAACAAAGCGGATTTCATTGCAAGCTACGGCATTTCCAGCCAGCTGCCCGAGAGCGACCGCCCGGAGCTGAGCTTCTCCGGCCGCTCCAACGTGGGAAAATCCAGCCTCATCAATAAGCTCTGCAACCGCAAGAATCTCGCCCGCGTGTCCAGCACGCCGGGCAAGACGGCTACCATCAACTTCTACGCGGTGGATGACTGCTACTTCGTGGACCTGCCCGGCTACGGCTATGCCAAGGTGAGCAACGCCGACCGTGAGCGCTGGGACGACCTCATCAACAGCTACTTCGAAGCTCAGCGCCACCACACCCTGCTGGTCCAGCTCATCGACTGCCGTCACGCCCCCAGCGCCGACGACATCCAGATGCTGCATTATCTCCACTACCACAACATTCCCTTCGTCGTGGCCCTGACTAAGGCCGACAAGCTCAAGAAGAGCCAGCTGGCCCAGACGCAGGAGGAGTTCGAAAAGCTCTGCCTGCCCTACGGCTGCCAGAAGGTGGTGCTGACCAGCGGCGAGAGCGGCTACGGCATCCCGGAGCTGCAGGCTGTGCTGAACGCAGCCGTCGCCGCCGAGTACGAGGCAAACGCAGAGGACGCGGAGTAACGCAATGGCTTACAACGAATTTGCTTATTTTTACGATGAGTTCAACGGCGAGGCCGACTACGAGGCCCTGTATGCCCACATCAAAAAAGAGCTGGAAGCCCACGGCATCCAGGACGGCATCCTCGCAGACCTGGGCTGCGGGACAGGAGAGCTGACCCTGATGCTCACGCAGGCGGGCTACGATATGATCGGCATCGACCAGTCGGAGGAGATGCTCTGCGTCGTCCGGGACAAGGCGGAGCAGCTGGGCCTTTCCGGCGGCCTGCTTCTTTTGCGGCAGGACCTGCTCAAGCTCGACCTCTACGGCACCATCCGGGGTGCGGTGTCCACCTTCGACACCTTCAACCACATCCCGGATCTGGACAAAGCCATCGCCAACGCCGGCTTCTTTATGGAAAAAGGCGGTGTGCTCCTGTTCGATATGAACACGCCCTATAAGCACCGGAACGTGCTGGGCGAAAACGTCTTTACGTTTGAAGAAGAGGACGCCTCCTGCGTCTGGCGCAACCATTACAGCGCCGCCGACCGCCGGGTGGAGATCAGCGTGGACATCGACTACCGCGAGACGGGGGAGCACTTCCACGAGCAGTTCTACGAGTACACCTACGACCTCGACACCATCCGCGCCGCTCTGGAAAAGCATGGTTTTGCGCTGGAAAGTGTCTGCGACGGCGAGAGCTTTGGCCCTCTGACCGACGAGAGCGAGCGCTATTTCTTCTGCGCAGTCAAACAGTATACCCAACTGGAGGAACAATAATATGTCGAATCTTATCCGCGGCATTTCTGAAAACGGCGGTGTCGTGTTCTGCGGCGTGGACTCCACTGAGATCGTCCGCACGGCAGAAAAGCTGCATACCACCAGTGCCACCTGCAGCGCAGCCCTTGGCCGTCTGCTCACCGGTGTCTCCCTGATGGGTGCGATGCTCAAGGATGATGGCGACTCCATCACCCTGCGCGTGTCCGGCGGCGGCCCGGCCGGCGTCGTCATCGCCTGCACCGACGCACACGGCAACGTCAAAGGCTGCATCGACCACCCGCTGGTCGAGCTTCCCGCAAAGGAGAACGGACATCTGGACGTGGGCGGCGCAGTCGGCAAAGACGGCGTTCTGACCGTCATCCGGGACAACAAGCTCCAGAAGGAGCCGACAGTGGGTCAGGTGCCGCTGGTGTCCGGTGAGATCGCCGAGGACATCACCAGCTACTACGCCTACAGCGAGCAGATCCCCACCGTATGTGCGCTGGGCGTTCTGGTGGACAAGGACCTGTCCATCGCCTGCGCCGGTGGCTATCTGCTGCAGCTCCTGCCGGGCGCGACCGATGCCGAGATCACCCGTCTGGAGCAGAACATCGCCGCCATGCCTTCCGTCACCGAGATGCTCCGGGCAGGGAAGACCCCGCAGGATATGATGGAGCTGGCAATGGCAGGCTTCGACCCGCAGGTCCTCGATACCCGCGAGGTGAAGTATCAGTGCGACTGCAGCAAGGAGCGCACGAAGGATATGCTCCTCAGCCTTGGCCGCAAAGAGCTGGTAAAGCTCCGGGACGAAGACCCGAAGTGTGAGGTGGTCTGCCACTTCTGTCACACGAAGTATGAGTTCGACCTGAACGAGCTTCTGGCCGAGACGACCCCGGAAGAGAAGTAACAAAAATCCATAATTATAAATCGCCGCATGGCCGGAGCAGATGTGCTCGGGGCTGTGCGGCGTTTTCATTTGCAGATGTCGGCGGTGATGGTGTAGACGACCCGGTAGTGGAGGGTGTTTTCTTCGACGGAGACGTCCTCTTTGCGGGCCAGAAGCTCAAAATCAGGCCAATTTTGCTGTAAAGCTTGTTTACTTTGCAGCCTTGCGAGGGCCAGAGCCTGCTCTTCGGTCCGCTCCAAATCGGTGGAAGCTTTGTAATAATATGTCGTTTCTTCGATAAAAACAGGAATAGGAAGCCCGAAGGCTTCTGGCTGGAAGTGCCGGACGACGGCTGCGGCCTCTGCCTTGCCCGGAGCAGGATGCAGGGAGGGCAGAGCAATCGCATGGCCGTCCCAGAACAGCGTCCGATGCACGGCCTGCTGCCCTGTGAGCTGTTCGATGGGCAGCATCAGGGCAATATCCTGCTCGTTTTCCCACTCGAACTGCGCCCGGACGCTGCCCGCCGCAGGCTGAAAGATGAGCGTTCCGTCCCGTTCGGCGCGGGCTGTCCCGATGAGGCCCTGACCGGCTTCTACGGCCTGGCCGGGGACGACGAGCATCGTCCCGCTGAGGAGGTTGGTGCGAACGACCGTGCCGGAAACCCTGGCCCGGAGGCCGTGGAGCGTCCCGGCAGCGATGTCCGGCACCGGTTTCGCCGCAGCCGCCTCCGCCACCAGCTTTCCCTTCATAAAGTTGAGGCTGGCCCAGGAAAATTCACCGCTCTGGAGCAGGGCGTATTCTCCGGCGGCGAGCTTTTCCTGTGTGACGGCATTTCCCGGGAAAAGCCCTGCCTCCCACAGGACGACGGCGGCCCGCGCCTGCTGGCCGGGCGTCAGGCCCACCGGTTCGACGAACCAGACAAAGCCCTGCAGCCAGAACAGCAGAGGGAGAAAGACAAGGCATCCGGCCCAGAGCCCCCGCCGCCGGAGAAGGGGACGGATGCAAAAGAAAAGACCCTGCCGTTTTTGGATGCGCAGCCGCACCCGCCGTCTGCGGGCCAGAGCGGCCAGTTTCAGATAATGCCATGCGGCGCACCGGGCCGAGAACCCGCCGGGCCGGGGAACGATGTCGGAGAGGTGCAGCCCGCCTGCGGCCGCAGCAGTCAGCAGACCTTCGACATCGCCGTTCTGCGCCGCAAAGGTGATGCCCGCCCAGAGCTGAGTCCATTCCATGGTAGAAAGCTCCTATTCCTTTGAAAAATCGGTCCGCAAGATCTGCCCCCGCAGGGTGAGCCTCCGGGCGGAGAGGGTCTCTATCTTCAAATCATCGCCGTAGACCGTCAGAGTGCCGCGCCCCAGCTCGAGGCAGAGCTTGCCTTCTTCGTAGGAGCGGATGCGCCGGAACTGCTCGATCTCCATCCTTCTGCCGCTCAGGTAGACCGAAGCCCGTCCGTAGAAGTCCCCGGGCGGCTGACGGAACATCCGCCGGAACCAGCCGCGCAGGGAATGTGTTTGCTTTCGTTTCCTTCCCACGCTGCTCCCTCCCGCCATGCAAACCGCTGCCAATTACCACATATATATGGAAATGGAGGGTGCGCGTATGATTCAGAAAGAGAAAATCCGGGGCGTGGGGTATTTTTTGATGGCGCTGGCCGCGGGTCTGCTGCCGTTTGCCGCGCCGGATGCCTGCACACAGGCCCTGCGGGAGGGGCTGGCGCTCTGCGGCGGCCCGCTGCTGCTTTCGCTGTTCCCGTTCCTTATCGTGTCCACGCTGCTCATCCAATGCCCGGCGGCGGATGTGCTGGGGCTGCCCTTCTGCCCAGTTGCAAGGCTCATCGGGGTCCGCGCTCCGGCGGCTGGGCGGGTGCTGCTCATCGGCTCTCTGGGCGGCTTTGCCCCCGCAGCAAGTGCCGCCGCCGGGGCCGTCCGCTCCGGGCAGCTCACCGCGCGGGAGGCCGATGCGCTCCTCCCGGCCTGTGTCTGTTCCGGCCCGTCCTTTGTGATATTGGCTGTCGGGCAGTCCATGCTGGGCAGTGCAGAGCTGGGCGTCCTGCTGTTCCTTGCACAGGTGGCGGCGGGCTATCTGTCCGCCGCGCTTCTGGCGCGGCTGGGAGGGACGCTTGGGTCAATGGCGCACCCCGCTGTCCCGACCGCTTCGCAGCCTCTCCGGCTGGACGGCATCATCGCGCAGGCGGCCCAGACCTACCTCAAGCTCTGCGGCTTCGTCCTGTTTTTCCGGATGCTGGCCGCAGGAGCGGGGGAAGTGCTGCCCTCCGGTGCAGGCGTTTTCTGCGCGATGCTTTTAGAGGTCTGCTCCGGCTGTGACCTGGCTGCAAAAAGCGGCCGGTTCGCCAGTATGCTGTGCTGCGCGGCGCTGAGCGTGCAGGGGCTTTCTGTTCTGATGCAGGTGCGGACCATCTGCCCGCCCGAGATGACCCTCCGCCCGCTCTACCGCGCCCGGCTGCTCCATCTGCCGCTTTCGCTGCTGATATTCTATCTTCTCCTTCCTCAGCGGGCGCAGGAAACATTCAGCACCCTATGCGGCCGCGTGACCACGATGCGCCGCCTCCCGCCCGACTGTGCGCTGCTGGTGTTTCTCGGCTGCTGCTTTGTGGTCTGTGAGCTGAGCCGCGTCCTTGCAAAGGAGCCGAATCAAACACAGAGGGACAAAGTTGCGAATCAATCTTGACAGCTCCCGGCTTTTATGGTAAAATATCACACGTTGCAGAGATCGCAATGTGCTACTGTGGCTCAGCCGGTAGAGCAGCTCACTCGTAATGAGCAGGTCGTCCGTTCGAATCGGATCAGTAGCTCCAGAAATCCTACAAATCAGCGTCAAAATTTGACTGATTTGTAGGATTTTTTCTTATTTACTCTAAGCCGGACGAAGAAAACCGCAACAAAAACCGCAACATTGGATGGCTCAAAATCGAAAATGGAGACTTTTTGGCAAAATTTTCAATGAATTAAGTAATAGATAATTGTTGTGAAATCGGTTTGAGAAAAAGGACAGAACGGTGGATGTATGAACTTTCCAGAAGAACAGCTGGGTCGCGTTGGACAAAAATTCTCAGATATAGGGCGAAAAATCGAACATATCAAGACACTTGACTTGGTCAGCTGCGTTGCAGAGGTTGAACAGCTCTGCGGTGAGATTCAAGCCGCAACGGAAGAAATGAGGCATATACTTGCGCTGATGAAGTTCTAACAAACAAAAAAATCCCCTGCTAGCTTTCATTGCCAACAGGGGATTTTCTATGTAGGATTTATAATTTGCCACCGACGCGCTTTTTATCGATAAGCCGGTAAATTGATTCCAAGGATTTTTGAACCGCTTGCCAGAATTCATGCTGATTGTCTTCAAATCGCTTTGGCTTATTTCCTGCTTCGACAATCAAATCTTCAAGCGAGCTGCATTCCTTTACCAGCTTATCAAAAAATATTTTATCGTCGTACCTGTAAAAGAGTGCAGCCATACTCATGTCAGCCAAGGCATCACAGAGATTGTTTCCATTGCATAAAATGCCTTTATCATCAAACCTAAGCGTCGTTCTGGCCTGCGGAATTTTCTTGATGAGGTAGTCATCAAAAATAACACCGCAATTACTAGAGCGAATCGCAGCAGCAGCCGATTTATTCGCTGTAAACGCAGCATAGATGGATACTACGATTGCAAAAAGAGACAGAGCAGCAGAAATAATGTCAATCATTTACTGCACCGCCCTTTACATAAGCATCAATCGATTAAGAACGGCTCTTTTGGGACTGTCGATTTTGGGAGCAATAATATCGAAGTTCTTTTCCATTCCTTCCCGCCCGATTTCAGTATAGATTTTCCCAAAAAAGCCCTGAATGAACGAAGATGCCAGATAATCGATTTGCTCCGGGAATTCAATTACAAACGGCTGTTCAAGGTCGATTTTTCCATTGACTTGTTCATTGAACAGTTTTCGACCGTAGCTATTTCCAGCGAGCTTTGTCAAACTCTTATCCTTTATCTCAAGAGCAATCCTTTGTTCAATCATAGTCATTCCTCCGTCTCCATCACGAAATTCAGGTTATATGCGGTTCCGGGAAAATATATCGGAAATGGCAAAAAAACATTCTTATCCGGAGCACAATGCTGGAAGTCATGCTCCTGATTCATTCCAATCCAATGTTCTGCATCATACTCCAAAAGCGGCTGTAAGAATTGCATCTTTCGTCGTCCCGAAAGCACATAACAGTTGTTGCTATCGGCCTGAGTCTCAAGCCATTTTATCAAGGTCGGAAGTCCGGTTCCGCCGGTAAGATATTCGTTCGGTCTGCCGGATATGCGATCTTGGAAAGCGCTTAACATGAAAAATTCGTCATCGCCATAGTCTTCCCTGAAAAACCGTCTGTGATACATATAGATTTTACGCAATCGCCAATACCGGGCGCTGTCACTCTTATCGCGCAACTCGGGGTTGACACATAGCTTTGATTGTATTTGAGACGAAAGCAAGGTCGGCGAAAAATTAACAACGCAAATATTTACGCCGTAATACTTTGGTCCATTTGGATTATTCCGGCGAACATAGTCGCGTGGCGTCACATCAATATCAAGAAAACAATCTGAGCAACTATGCTCAAGCGCATTTCCAACAAGTTCTACAGCAACTTCAGAAAGCAAGTCGCTGCGAGTCTTTGTAATTCCAAGCCCCTCAAAGAACAAACACAACGTTGTAATTGCCGACGACAATGTTTCGTCAGAATTTTCATTTGCTAAAAAAAGCTTACGATAGTAATTCTTGCCAACGTCAAATCTAAATTGACGGACAAAATCCATGCTAGACTGTGTGGATTTCTCTAGGGCACATAGGGGCGACTGCCCGATGCCATCGGTAAAAATATTCGTTTCTTTCTTATTGTAAAGCAATCGTACAGATATACCGTGGTCAGCAATGATATGTTCTAGGTAACTCTCTAACAAAACGTATGTGAATTTTTCGTCGAACACGCCGTTCGGAAATGCAATTATAATTGATGAAAGCAGGCTGTTGCTGTGAACGGTAAGAAAAAGCCCCGCGATGAGTTCGGAGACCGTATC
>ERZ773149.1796-NODE-1796-length-16567-cov-5.474079_pt1 | contig 16567 bp, 18 predicted proteins | sample MGYA00511081_ERZ773149 | MGnify/ENA primary metagenome ERZ773149 (study PRJEB29015, sample SAMEA2737846) | human gut metagenome | biome: human gut; feature: human-associated habitat; material: faeces | place: China | collected 2012 ...
CACTACTATCATAACCCTTTTTTGAAATTTTTTCAACTAATTCTTGAAATTTGTTATAATTAAATGTCGTCTGGGACACGATACAAAGCTTTTTCCCCTCTGGAAGGTTATATTCTTTTGCATCAGCCTCATTTTCCACTACAACTGTGTCACCATTTCCCCAGCCCCGGATACCTTCTACCTCCGGATGCGCCGGACTTCCGATGATGATGACGGCTTCTCCGGCCCTGGAATGTTCATCTACGATCTTATGGATCTTTTTCACAAAGGGGCAGGTTGCATCAACCACATTAACCCTTCGGGAATTTAAGATATCGTAAACATGGCGGCTGACCCCATGGGAACGGATGATCACTGTTCCCTGACCTTCCTGAAGGTTTTTAAGATCCTCCTCTGTGTCTAATACCTGCACTCCCTTTTCTTCCAGATCGCGGACTACCTCTTCATTGTGAATAATAGGACCATAGGTATAGATCGGCCCCTGCGCTTTTCCCTCTTTCACTGCCTGAATCTGTTCATAGACCCGATTCACGGCCCGTTCAACACCGAAGCAGAAACCAGCGCTTTTAGCAACAACGACCTGACGTTCCATTATGCACATCCTCCGTCTGCCTTATAGCCTTTTTCACGGACGATCTTTAAGATCTCTTCTACCACCTGAGCCAGTGTCATAGAAGAAGTATCTAAAAGGACTGCATCCTCTGCCTGCTTTAACGGAGAATGCTCTCTGTGCATATCCCTGTAATCTCTGTCTTCAATATCCTTTTCAATCTCTTTTAAATCTGCTTTCATGCCTTTTTCCAGCAGTTCCTTATAACGGCGTGCTGCCCGCACCTTAACAGAAGCAGTAAGGTATATCTTTGCCGGTGCGTCCGGCAGAACACAGGTACCGATATCCCTTCCATCCATGATCACATTTTCATTTGCTGCCAGCTGCTTCTGAAGCTCCACTAACTTTTCTCTTACAGGCATATAGCCAGATACAGCAGAGGCCATATTTCCTACTTCTTCCGTACGGATCAGTCCTGAAACATCCTCACCGTTTAAAAGCACCTGCTGAAGGCCGTCCTGATAGCGTATAGTCACATCTACTTCCGGGCATGATTTTTCGATCTCTTCTGCTGCCTTCGGATCTACCCCTTTTCTTAAAAAGTAAAGAGCCATGGCACGATACATTGCCCCTGTGTCCACATATACAAATCCAAGTTCCTTTGCCACCAGCTTGGCAATGGTGCTTTTTCCTGCACCTGCAGGTCCGTCTACTGCAATATTAAAATGGTTCATCTATCATTCTCTCCTTTAGCTTTGCTGATTTTCATATCTGGTACTGCTGCAGAGCCTTCTCTGCTGCTGCTTTTCCGGCCGTCCAGCCAGTAGACCAGGCGATCTGCAGATTAAATCCACCTGTCACTGCATCCACATCCAGGACCTCTCCTGCAAAATACAGATTTTCTGCTTTTTTTGCTTCCATGGTAGAAGGATTGATCCCTTTTACGTCAACACCGCCCTGAGTAATGATCGCTTCTTTAAAAGGACGAAGACCTGTAAGTGTAAATGTCAATGCCTTTGTGGTCTGCACCAGGCGGCGGCGCTCTTCTTTGGTGATCTCATTTACCTGCTTATCCGGGTCAATACCGCTGCGCTCTATGATAACAGGGATCATCTTTGCAGGATATAAATGATTTAAACTGTTTTTAAACTGCTTATTCTTTGACTCTGCAAAATCTCTTAAAATGCGCTCATCCAACTGTTCCTCTGTAAGAGCCGGTTTCAGATCAACAGACAGTTTTAATGGATTTTTGGCAATGGCTTTGGCGCAAAAAGAACTGGCACTTAACATAAGCGGGCCGCTGACTCCGAAATGGGTAAACAGCATTTCCCCAAAGTCACGATACAGTTCTTTTTTCCCATTAAACACTGCTGCTTCCACATTTTTAAGAGAAAGCCCCTGTAGAGATTTTACAACTTCAAGTTCTTCTGTTTCAAAGGGAACTAAGGCCGGAGAAAGAGCTGTTACCTTAAGCCCTGCTGACTCTGCCCACTGATATCCATCCCCTGTAGAGCCAGTAGACGGATAGGACATGCCGCCGGTAGCTACAATAACGCCATCTGCATCCACTGTTGTCTTTTTCCCATTTTCTTCCAGAAAAATACCCCTGCAAATGATTTTATCCTCTTCCGTTACAAGATTCAATCCTTTTACTTCTTTGCGCAAATACACTTTTACATTTTCTTTCTTCAACATACGATCCAAAGCCGCGATCACATCAGAAGAATGATCTGATAATGGAAAAACCCGTTTGCCCCGCTCTGTTTTTAACTTCAGCCCCGCATTTTCCAACAATTGCATCATATCTTCGTTGGTAAAGCCATAAAAGCTGCTGAACATAAATTTCTTATTGGTGATCACCGCTCCAAACAATTCATCCATATCACCGGCATTTGTCACATTGCAGCGTCCTTTTCCCGTAATAAAGATCTTTTTGCCCAGTTTTTCATTTTTCTCATAGAGGCTTACCCTGCAGCCTTCTTTTGCCGCTGCGATCGCCGCGATCATTCCTGCTGCGCCGCCTCCGATAACGATTATATTTCTCTGATCATTCATGTACTGTTTTCCTTTTATTTACATCATTTAATATGATAAGTTTCTTTTATTTTTTCAAAACCATGTACCCATTTTCCACCTGTGAACAGGTATAAAAAGATACAGGAACTAATGCTCCAGGTTAATGGATAGGCCCAGAATACCACACGGATATCCGGAATAAAATGAACAGCTGCCGTGATATAGCTTACACGGAACAGGCACCATACGCAAAGCATAACAACCATTGGCACAGAAGCATTTCCTGACCCACGAAGTACTGCTGCGATACAATGTGAAAATGCCAGCAGGAAATAAAACAATGCAATGGTTCTAGCCTGCATAACTCCATAATGGACTACATCAGGATCACTGTTGAATGCCGCGATCAAAAACGGTGCTGCTGCATAGATCGTAAAGCCGATCAGCTCTGCAATTGATATAGAACACAAAATACCAAACCATGCTCCTTTTTTTGCACGGTCATATTGTTTCGCCCCAAGATTCTGACTGACAAAAGTAGTCAGCGCCATGGTAAAGCAGGTTACCGGCAGAAATGCAAAGCCCTCGATCTTTGAATAAGAACCGCAGCCCGCCATTGCCATTCTTCCAAATGCATTGATATTAGACTGCACAAACACATTGGCAAGGGCGATCACTGAATTCTGAAATCCCGACGGAACACCATTTTGAATGATCTGGCGCAGGATAGGTCTGTCAAAGCAGATCCTATTCAGCTGCAGACGATACTCCTGCTCTGTTCTCATCAAGTGGAACATACATAAAAGCGCACTTGTAAACTGGGAAATCGCAGTCGCCGCAGCTGCCGCCCCAACTCCCATTCCAAGACCTGCAATGAATAACAGATCCAGTACAACATTTATACAGGATGAACAGATCAGATAGATCAGCGGATGACGGCTGTCACCTACAGACTGTAATATCCCCACGAAAATATTGTACATAACAAAGCCCAGCGAACCTGCAAAATAAGTACGGAAATATGCAACTGACTGTGGAAGCACTTCTTTCGGTGTTCCCATCAAAACCAAAATCTTAGGAGCAAAATACATACCAATGGCAGTCAAAGCAATTCCCGCAACAAAGCCGAAGGCCACCGTTGTATGGATCGCTTTTTGCAGATTTTCCCTATTCTTCGCTCCATAATATCTTGCAATAACAACGCCTGCTCCCAGTGCAATGCCATTAATAAATCCAACCATTAAAAAGATCAGATTACTTGATGAACTAACCGCCGCCAATGCATTACTGCCCAGGAAATTTCCAACGATCAGTGAATCCGCCGTATTATACAGCTGCTGAAATAAATTTCCAAGGAACAGTGGAATCGCAAAAAAAATGATCTTTTGGGATATTTTTCCCTCAGTCATTCTTGTTTTGCTCTCTGCACTCATTGCGTACACCCCACTTTTGTATTTTTTTCAAAAGCACCCCTAACATACATCACAAATTATACTTATGCTCACTTGTAAAGTCAATTATCCTGCATGTTTTTACTGATTTCCTGAACAACCTTTACATCTGCTGGCAGCCAGTCAACGGTATTTAATTTCTCTTTTGTAAGCCATTTTGCTGCTTCATGTTCCCGAAGGATCAGATCTCCAGAAAGGATTTCTGACCAGAAACAATCCATAGAAAGGTGAAAGTTCGGATAATCGTATTCTACTGTGCAGATCCGGTCACCTACACGGATCTCTGTGTCCAGTTCTTCTTTTATTTCACGTTTTAATGCTTCCTGTGGTGTTTCTCCGGCTTCTACCTTTCCTCCCGGGAATTCCCAGCCATCCTTAAATTCTCCATATCCACGCTGTGTAGCAAAAATAACAGGATTATTATCTTTGTCTTTATCTTTAATTACAGCAGCTACCACTTTTATGATTTTCATTGATTTGTGTCCTCTCTTATGCCGTAAAATAATCAAAAATATCTTTACGTACTTCTTTTTTTAATTCTAACTTAAAATTCATGATCGGAAGGATTTGTTTTTTATCATTCAGTATCGTCGTCTCTTCCCATTTTACAGGTTCTGCTTCGCCCATATAATAAAAATCCGTTCCTTCCCCATCACTTTTTTTCAAAAACAATAAAATCTTTAATCCATTTTCTTTTGCATGAATCAGTTCCTGGGCTTCAGGACTTTCTTGTTTCACTTTACTCCTGGTCATCCAGCTGAAGATCTTATTACTGTATACTATAGGATCTGTTCCAATCTTTTCAAATTCATCCAGATATTTTGTACTATCAGAAATATCATCCGACTTTTCATATGTAACAAAAATAGGGCAAGTATTATATTTGATCCTATAACCGTATACTGTTGCACTGTCATCTTTCGCCCAATTTAAGATCCTACATACATCTTTTCTGGAATATTTCTGATATAAAACCAGATTATTTTCATCATGATCTGCATACAGATCATGGTACCGGCAAATCCCGTATTCTGTCAAATCTGATAATTCTTCTGCAAACCTTTTATCTTTCAATTTTTCGTAAAAAGCAGCTGTTCTCCTGATTCTTCCCGTCTTCACTGTATCAGAATCAACCAGTTCAAATACTTCATAACGTTTTTTCTCTGACTGAGAGTTAATAAATTCTTTCGTTATTACCCGGCAAGCAGAATTATAATCTGACTCCCGATAACTTTCATCCATTTCATCTAATTTTTTCTGTATTAGCTGTGCTGAAAATTCTCCAGCATCCAAAAGCATCTTCAGCATCAATAATTCATGGATCCGTTTTCCATTCATAATGAGGTTAGAAACAAATTCCAAAATACTTTCTTCCTGCTGAGAAAAAGTAACCTTGTATTCTTTATCAACCAAACGTACAAATTGGTCATAGGATTTAGAATATTCTACAAATAACATTGGATCGATCTCACCATTAAAATAAAAATCCAATATAGTTGGTATTTTCCCTAAACGTTCTTTTAGCTGACTATAATGTTCTGCCAGCATACTTTTTGTTGTTGACATTCTGTCGATGGATTCATAAATCCGTTTTCTTGAAATCTCATCAAAATGAATCGTGGATGCACCAGGGATCATCCGACCGCCTTCCATCAGATACCTGCGCACATTGTCCTTATTGTACGTCCGGTCCCCAGACAATGCTATAGGAATCATAAAATTGTTTTTATAATTTCCAATAAAATCAAGAACCACAACATATTCTTTTCCAGCAGACTTGCGAAGCCCTCGACCTAACTGCTGGATAAATACAATAGGAGATTGTGTTGGACGCAGCATGATCACCTGATTTACTTCTACAATATCTGTTCCCTCTGAAAATATATCCACTGTAATAATATAATCTAAATAATCATCTTCTTCCGACTGGATTTCCATTGTAAGCCGCTCAATTGCCTCTGCCCTTACTTCTTCTGAATCTGCGCCGCTAAGGGCAATCGTGTGCCAACCTCTTTCGTTAAATTTCTTTGACAGTTCCTGTGCCTCTTCTATCCTGCTGCAAAAAATCAATCCTTTTACACGATTTCCTGAATATCCAAAGTAAGCCGCCTGTTCCATTACATATTTCACGCGCTCGTCGCTAGTCAGATAACGGAAATTTTTTAGTTGTTCTTCTTTTGATCTTCCTTCGTCCGATATCAGGGATAAGTCTGTAATCCCAAAGTAATGAAATGGACACAGAAGGTCTTCCTCCATTGCCTGCTGCAGGCGAATTTCGTAAGCAATATTATGATCAAAAATCTCATAAATGTTCCGTCCTGCTATTTGATCGTCCCGCTTGTCTGGCGTTGCTGTCATACCAAGGGTAAATTCAGGCTCGAAATAATCCATGATTTTTTTATAACTGTCTGCACTTGTATGATGCGCCTCATCATAAATACACGCATCAAAATATTTTCGATGGAATTTCTGTAAATTTTCTGGTTTACTTAATGTCTGTACCGTTGCAAAAATATAATCTGCATCATAATCTTTGCTCTTTCCAGATATTAATCCTGTATTTAATCTGCTTCCAAAAACCCGTTCAAATGACGTTTTTGCCTGTCTGGCAATCTGATTTCTATGAACCAAAAATAATACACGATGAAATCCTAATTCTCTCATGGCAAATGCAGCTGCATACGTCTTGCCTGTGCCAGTTGCAGAAATCAAAAGAGCTTTATCCACTTCCTTATTTCTAAGCTTCAGCAAATTATAAATAAACGCCTGCTGCATAGAATTAGGCTGCAGTGTATATGCTTCTATTGAAGGAATCGTTTCCCTTTTTGCAATCTTTTTCTGATCAGCAATCAGTTTTTCAAGCAGCTGTTTCTGCGCATATCTATTGCGATATTCTTCTATAAACGCTTCATAATCCTTTACACAATTTTTATCACTCCATAATTGTTCAAATTCTCTTCTGACACTATTGATCATCTCCCCCTGACTTGCAGAAACCATTTTAGTATTCCACTCTATATTTCTGGTCAAAGCATCCTGTGTCAGATTGGAACTTCCTATAATGAAACGATATTCTTCCCCTTTTTGAAAAATATACCCTTTTGTGTGAAAGCCATTCCCTGCTCGTTCTGTCTGATACATGCGAAGTGTAATATTAGAAAGGCTGGCAATCTTATCAAGAGCTACCGGATCGCTAAAACACAGATAATCCGTCGTCAATATCCGCCCCGGAATTTTTCTTTGTTCCAGTTCTTTTAAAGTCTGCAATAAGGGAGTGATCCCTCCTCGAGTGATAAATGCAACACTTATGGCAAATTGATCGCAATTTTTTAACTCATCTTCAATAGAAGAAAAAACCTTTTGCCCGTTTTTATTGTCATTATATATGAATTGCGGTTTGTAAGCCAGATTTGAGTAGAACGTTTGATCAATAAACGCTGTAGTCAATCCTTTCTTTAATTCCAAAATTTTATCCTGTTGCATTCTTTTACCCCTTTGATAACGGATTTTTTCGCACTTCGTACTCTCACAATCCTCATATCCATTATACTACCTCAAAAATCAAAATCTTTTCTCTCTGGTTATTACCCTCAAACAGATCCATACAATTAATTTCATCTGAAAACAACAAATGGTCTTCTGTCATCAGATAACTGATATATTCAGATGACGGGTAATAGAAAAACAGAATTATTTCCCTTGGATTTTCGTAATAAGATTCATATATCCTCGCCAGCACTCCCTTAAGGATTTCTACAGAAAAGGGATTAAAAAAATAACAGCAGTCAATCTCTGTAGGAACTGTATAATTCTCGGCATTCGCTTTTATAAAAGAAGTTCGCCCCGCTGATACTGCATGTTCCTGATTTTCTTTCACTCCTGCGTAAATTCTCTCATCAAATTCAATTCCTATGGATTGGCATCTAGTTTGATAGGACAGGTAAAAGCATACTCTGCCTTTCCCTGTCCCATAATCCAATACTGTATTCTTCTTTCTGATTAAGCCGCTGCCGGCAAGTCTTTCCAATACACAATACGGTGTTGGCTCATATGGATAATTATATTGATCTGAGTGAGAGTCATCCCGACCAGTTGTTTTTATTTTTAATATTTTATCCCACTGTGTTTCGATCTGAGCCATCATCACACATTTTTTCCTTCTGCTTCCAATTCAGCCAATGCTTCTTTGTCTTTTAAAAGATCATCTTTTGCAGATGCATAATAATCTTTATGGAATAAAATATCCCAACCCAGATAATTAGAAATACAATTAAACTGTCCGCGGATCAGATCGTATTGCTGACTTCCTACTGGAGATCCGCCTACAATGATCACGCCTACTTTCTTGTTTTTCAAAAGTGTACCTTTGCAGTATGCTTTATCAATAACAAGCTTAAGCTGAGCAGTAATTCCCCACCAGTATACAGGAGAAACAAACAGGATCATATCTGCTGCCACCATTTTATCAACGATCATGTTTGAATCATCCTTAGCAACACAGCCTTTATAGCATTGACAGGCTCCGCAGCCCATACAAGGACTTACTTTTAATTGATAGGCATCTACAACTTCCACTTCATGTTTTTTTGAAGCACCACCTACAAATGCATTAATCGCTGCTACTGAATTTCCTTTTCTTGGGCTTCCGTTTAATACTAATATTTTCATATACAAATTTTCCTTTTCTTTTGATTTTTATAATCTTAAAATACCACAAGATTTCTATTATGGCAAATTCCGTTGCTGGTCATGCAACGCATGAACCGTAACGCTGTTTTTAAGGTTACATGGAACGGCATAATTCTTCTATCCATTCTCTGCGGACAATCGCTTTCTTCCACTTTTCCGGTATGTTTTCATATCCATAATATATTCCTGCCAATCCACCGGCGATTGCTGCTGTTGTATCTGTATCATCTCCCAGATTAACTGCCTTCAATACACAGTCTTCATAACTTGCCGTATTTGCCAGACACCATAAGGCAGCTTCCATCGAATGGATCACATATCCGCCGCTGTTTATCTGTGATTCCGGGATAACTTTTAATTCTGCTACATTTCTTATTCTGTTAGAATGCGCCAGTTCCTTCTTACTCTCACTATTCTGTTCGTAAAATGCAAAAGCCTGATTCAAGGCATTTTGCAATAAATTTTCTAATGATTCACATCTTTTCGCAAGTTCTCTTACACAGTAAAAATAAATCCCACAAGCCATTTTGCTTCTTAAATGCCCATGAGTCAGCGCAGACATATCATGCACCATTGCTACACAGGCACGATCCTCTAATCCTTCTTCATCCTGCAGATCCTTCAGATAAACGCATACCGGAAGTATCCTCATAAGTGAACCATTTCCATTACTATTTTCGCTCGCCTGACCGCAGGAAGTGGCATCACCAGAACGCATATATTGATAAATAGCAAAACTACAGGTATTTCCCTCATCAAATACTTCACCTGCCGGAGTGAACTCGCCTTTATTTTCCCATGCCACAAAGTTATCCATCGTCTTTTTCAAATTAATACCATCCGTATGCAGCGCAGACAAGGATGCCAATGCCATACTGCTGTCATCGGACCACGAACCAGCCGGTACGGGATATGTTCCATAGCCTGTCATATCTGTCACCGGATGCTTTTTCATTTCTTCCCTGCTGGAAAATTCCACAGGCACCCCCAGCGCATCTCCTACTATAAGCCCCATCATCCCATCAAGATACAGTTCTTTATTCATATTTTGTGAAACTTTTCTGCAAGCCTCCTATTATTTAGCATTCCTTTATTAATATCAGATTGAGCCATTTTGCTCCCATTTAGCCTATTGCCATTTTTTCCACACCTCAGGCTGATATCCCAAAGTTGACTGTTTTCCATTTCTGACAACCGGCGTCTTAATCACAAAAGGATTTTCCAAAATTTTCTTCAACTTGTCTTCATCTGCAATATATCTGATCAGTGCAAGTGTATCCTGATCCTTTCCATCCCAGTTGATCATATTTTCTATTCCACCATTCACTTGCGCAACTGACATGAATTCGCCTTTACTCATGCCTTTTTCTTTCATATCTACAAACTGATACTTAATTCCACGTTCTTTGAAAAAGCGCTCGGCTTTCTTTGTCTCATTGCACTTCTTCGTGCCAAATATTTGTATGTGCATCATAATTAATAAATCTCCTAATTCACTGGCGTTCCAACCTCAATAAGATTCCCATCTGGATCGTAAAATCTGACCACCTTCTGTCCCCAGCTATGTATCAGTAATCTGCTAACGAATTCAATCTCAAAATCTGATTTTTCCAGCCGTCTCACAAAAGCTTCTACATCAGGCTCTTCGAAATATAATTCTGACATATTATTCTTGGGAATCAGCTCTTTTTCCAAAAATTTCTTCCATATCTTTGCATCCTGCAGCACCAGTCCCTCTGACAGAATTACATTTCCGTCTTGATTTAAGATTACTTGCAAGCCAAATATTTCTTTATAAAACCTGATTGCTCTGTCCATATCATTAACAGCAATCAAAACATTTTTAAGTCTCATAGTTTCACCTGCCACTTTTCTTAGGTTAATTGAATATTCTTAATGATTTGCTTTTATTTGCCTTTCCAAATAAACCACTGATGCACAAAATGAATTCATCCTTCAAAGGAACATCCGGTATTTATTGCTCAACATGCAATGGCAGTCTGCCGTATTCTTCTACATCTGCATCTTCAACATCTATTATGATATCTTCTTTTTTATCATAATCCGGATTACTTAAGTATGTATCTTCAAGGACATTTTTAAGTTTTGTACAGCATGGCTTAAAGGTTGCATATGTTAAACCTCCTCCAATCATGCCTCCGACCACAGGAATTGCTTTTTTGAAGAACCCTGCAAATATTTCTTTGGTCATTCTAACACTAAACCACTTGCTTATGCTCTTTACAATCGGATATATAGTTCCTTTAGTTAATGCTTTTTTTACCAGCTGCTTTTCAACACCAGATCCTAATGCTCTTGCCATTGCCAGCAATGCATTCTTCGCATTTGCAACTCCAAACATGACGCCCATACACAATATAATCTGGTTCATTGTTTCCGTGTCGAATGCTTGCTCATTTTCCTTATATTCTATCTGCGGAAATCCATACAGATACAACAGTTTTTGTGCCACTCTTAATAAACATCCATAATATTGGGCTATATCTGCCGGAATAGTTGCAGCCATTGCTGCTCCACCAGGTGTACCTAATGCTGCTGATATACCTGAAACTTTTAACCGTTCATTCTGTATTATGGAATCGGCAATCTTATCAATATCCTTCTGCTTGATACAAGCGATCATAGGCGTCTGGTCTACTGCTTTTTCAATAACTTCCTCTGGATATTTATTTTTCAGTTCTTTTCTAAGAAAGTTGTCACGTTTGATACTTACACTCGGAACCTTAAACGCCATCAGTATAACATCTTCGATATCAATTTGCCCGTCACCATTTACATCAACAGCGCTAAATACTGCTTCCTTTGATTTTTCCAGAGATTCTGACGATTTCTTTACAACCAGGTTTGCTTTGGAGCCTATTGATTTTGCCATTCCTTTTACAGACTCACCCATATTCTTTTTTTCTTTGATTTCGCTCTCTTTAACATCATTGTTTTTCATTGAATCTGTCATATCAAATTCCTCCTCGAATAGTATTCATTACACAAAATGTAAATTTCGCGAATTTAGTAATATGATTTTTTAGTTTATCCTTAAATAGTTTTCCCATGAGAAGCCCCTTCGCTCTTTTATTAAAATAATGTTGGATCTGCACCATACCATGTCTGCACATCATTTTCTGCTGTTACATTATCAATCCACGCAATTCCAAATACGAACTTTGTTGTCTTAGTATCTCTCATAATTTGATATAAAACGCCATCTTCCATATAGTCATTATCATAATCATAAGTATCGGACGCCCGTGTTCCGTCAGAATAATATCCTGCTTCTCCTTCCATACCTATCGACAATTTTGTATTTTCTCTATAGAATGATTTTAATTCTAAACATTCTCCTGGTTCAATTTCATCTCTACTCGATGCATGGTATTTCTTTATCTTGCAAGAAATTGTGTGCTGCTTGCCATCTGGCTCATATGATATTTCAATGCAAAATCTTCCTCTGACATCAGGACATAATCTCTCTGATGCTCCAATATTCTTTACTGCATACTCTACCTTTTCATTATCTATATATATTTCAATATCTCCTAATGGTGTGGTCAACACAAGAGTTCCCCCATCCTTTTTATTATACCACCTTACATATTGTTACACGTCAAAAACGGACGTAATAATACGCCCCATCGTCCTCATTTTTATCTTCTCTTACCTTCAGTATTTCCTTAGCTGTTTCCACTCTTCGCATTCTCCATACTTTTTTCCTTGTCAATATGCATATTCATTGCCAGATTACCCAGTCTACTAACAGATGCGGCCAGATGAATGTAATTTGTAGGTTTGTAGGTTTTATATCTCGTTGAAATCGCTGCCTGCGTTTCTCTTGTTCCTCTGCACTTTTTATTTCATTAACAGTTAATATCTTAATAACATATCCATCCTTACAAAAAGAATTTTCATCATTTGCTCCGTCTACCCCAACAGCAAACACAGTACCATTCCCCAACTTTTCTTTTAATGTGCAGATACCCTACTTTCCTTCTATTTCTATCGCCTGCTTTAGGCATGTCCTTATTAGAAATGTCCATTCTCAGCTCTGCTCCTTTTCTCTTCAACTTCGGTCATGTAACGCCTATCCATACCATAGAAGACTTCGGCAGTTTTTGGATATTTCAATTTAAAAAAATTGTTCTCCTGCTGCCAATACAATTTCAGTTCCACCTGCAGAGGCTAATTCCCCAAGCAAAACTTCTATCATATTTCACGAGTTTCTTGATTTAATTAAACATTATTGAGAAGCAGTCTAGCCTTTTGCTCATCATTTTTTTCAACAGATAACCGATAGTTTGTTTTTACAGTTCCATCACGAGATAATAAATAATCATCTCCACGAATATTGTTAAGGGCAAGCCTTAATTGATTGTTCACACTGGTGTCTTTATACTGGATGCTATTACTAGCAAGAATTTCTTTTGCAGCAAAGAATTTTTCTAAATTTAAGGTATTATATATTTCAACATATTTTCTGAACAATAATACATTTCCTCCTTTTGCAAGTATATCTCTTTGCAATAAATGGTGCTTCTTTTAAATCAATCTTCCCCCAGTTCATCCATTGCGTCATCTACACCATCCGCGTAGTCACTGTCTCGATCATATCTATCATAATCATAATCCCCATCCATATAAACATCGTCATATCCATCATCATAGGAATCGTAAGAATTATATGTTGGTTTATTCGCTGATTTTGGTTTACTACTGTAGCTGCCGCTGCTTAAACTGCCGGATGTCTCCCGATAGGAGTTTCCAGATGATTTGCTTCTATAGGAAGATCCGCTAATTGTCGATAAGATTATATTCTGTATTGCTCAACTGATCTGGCAATTTCCTTCCGCATTTGTTCTACTACATCATCCGGGCCTACAATCTGAATATCCGATCCCAGTGAGAACACCCAACCCAGAAACTGTCTGCTGACACGTACATCCACGTTGACATTAAAATGCTCTTCATCTGCCGGGATCATCATCACATCTTTCCCAAACCGATCAATGATCACTCCTGCCAGCTTATTATGCACTGATAGTTTTACGGTCTGCTCTTTTCCTCCAAACATTCCAAAACTCTTCTTTGCATAATCCGCCATATCCAGCTTTTTAAAGTGTTCTTTTCCTTCTCTTGATTCATCTGATATCTTGATATGTAACATCTTGTCTACACGGTAATGTTTGATCATTCCGGCATCTGTATCATATCCTACCAGGTAATAATTTTCATCATCCCAGGATAATCCCCAGGGACTGATGTGATACCATGCTCCATTATGCCTAAGCTCCATTTCTTTTTTAGCATTCCACTGAAAATACTGAAATTTAATCTTTTTATTTTCTGAAATTGCATTATGGATCGCATCAACCGTATAGTAGATGCTTTCATTCATCGTCTTAATTCTTCCTGATACATAAACCTGCCGCTGTAGCTTCTGCGCATCATACTTGCTGGCCAGTGTTTCCAGTTTTTTAATCAATGCATATGATTTCTTTTCCGTAATAAATTTGGAAGACTGGATCGCATCCACCAAAAGCTTCAGCTCTGGCAATTCAAAAGACCGATTGGTAACATGATAATGATACCGATTTCCGATGGGTTCTCCTTCTACTTCAATACCAAAGACGCTTAAATCCCGCAAATCATTATAGATGCTTTTCCGGTCTGCTGTCACATCGTATTCTGACAGTGCTGCCATAATTTCCGGCATAGAGATATAATGCTCCTCATCAGTCCGTTCCAGCATGATCTGAGCCAACCGGTAAAGTTTAAATTTCTGATTACTTCCTTTTGGCATACTTTCCATCCCCCCTTCGCATGATAAATTAAGTATACCATACTCAGAAAACATGTGGGGCATCTTTTAACTTCTCTATACTTTTCCCTCTATTCTTATACCATCTAGGTGAGCTTTCGTATCTTCCCGTTCACTTATGAAACTCTTTTTACAAACCTTACATATGATTCCTACAGGTGTAACTAACACTATTTTGGCATAAGCAATGTCTCCAATTTTATCGTATAACCGCCCGGCGCTCATAGATTCTCCTATCACTGTATGAAAACTGTTCGCCACATACCCGATTTTTAATCTGATACGCTTTTCATATTTTTATGTTTTGTTCCCGAAGCAGGTCCTTTTCACATTCCTATATTTGCTATTAGCCAAGCGCTAATTTACAAATAGATGGATCTTCTGCTTCAATACTTTTAAATAAATTTTCCAGTCGGATCTGGGACTGTTTTCTTTCTAAGCGTTTGAATTTTCCTTCTGCCTGTCTATAATATTTTCTTTGTTTTGCAGTAGACTTGGGAAGCTTTCGATAATCCTCCATAATCGCAATTTTTGCTTTATCGTGTGCAGCTATATAATTGATCAGCCTATGTAATGACAATGTAGGTTTTACATCTCTCTGGCGATGATAATCTCCCCGCATTGCCTGATCAAATGGCATTTGATTATTATAAGTATTTTTATGATAAAGAAGGTATTGGTCAATCTCTTTCTTCAAAAAGATCTTCCAACAGCCTATAGTGGTCCGCACATATAAGGTATCTGTTTTCTTCACGTAATTGATTGAAAGTTTGTATTCTTTTTCCCAAGTCTCAATCATTTCTTTCGTTCGAACTTCGCCACGCAAACCACCACAATATTTACAGCGGCAAAACCGCTTGTTAATTGCCAGTTTCTCAGAAATCATCATTCTGTTTCCTGGCTTCATTTTCTCTACATAAATACAATTCGGCCTGTGATACACTTTTCTTCTTTTTGATGGCATCATGCTTACAACTACGTCCATTTCCTGTTTCCTCCTTTATTTTGATATAGATAGAATGCAGGATAAGGTGTTCTATAAAAATACCATCTTAATAAAAACCAACATAATCATGTTCAGCATCAATGCTCGTGATATTTATTCGATAGCTGTCATGAGCAATGCATCCAATAGATCTCAAAATAAATCTTTAACGCCTGCTATTCCTCACCATTCTTTTTGTGGCACCTGCATCATGATATTTTATGTATGACGCCACATCAAAATCTTTAAAAACACAGTTTTTTCTTCGTTGGTTACAGTGTATTGCAATAGGGGGGCATAAAAACACCGTCAAAGGATATTGCACTTTACATGGCATTTCAATAAAAAGCAGGCAAACCAATCTCTCAGTTTGCCTGCTCTCTTACATTTTATGATCTGTTTTTAGAAACTATACGATCATTCTTTATTCATCTACTCCAACCATAATGGAAGTAGCTTTGTGTATTTATCGTGTGCCAAAAGCAAATGACGCCGGTTCCGACGCCATTTGCCTTTTATATACACTTTACACAAAATATTTAGTAATTAGTACAGCTTCGCACCCGCTGGAATATGGTTATCAACCATCAGAAGGTTCAGCTTTTCTTCTCCATTTTCCTCGCATACTGCGCTTAAGAGCATACCGCAGGATTCAATACCCATCATAGCTCTTGGAGGCAGGTTTGTGATGGCGATCAGTGTCTTGCCAACCAGTTCTTCTGGCTCATAGTAAGCATGGATGCCGCTTAAGATGGTGCGGTCTGTGCCAGTTCCATCATCCAGAGTGAACTGAAGAAGCTTCTTGGATTTCTTAACTGCTTCGCAGGCTTTTACCTTTACAGCACGGAAATCGGACTTGGAGAAGGTATCAAAATCAACCTGCTCTTCAAATAATGGCTCTACTTTTACCTTGGAGAAATCGATTTTCTCATTTGGTGTAAAGAATCCGTTGTTATCTCCTGCTGTCTGGCTGTCTGCTGCTTCAGCTGCGCCAGCTGCCTGTGCTGCATTGTTTGCTTCATTCTTTGCAGCGCCCTGTGTCTTCA
>ERZ773149.1821-NODE-1821-length-16357-cov-3.745185_pt1 | contig 16357 bp, 15 predicted proteins | sample MGYA00511081_ERZ773149 | MGnify/ENA primary metagenome ERZ773149 (study PRJEB29015, sample SAMEA2737846) | human gut metagenome | biome: human gut; feature: human-associated habitat; material: faeces | place: China | collected 2012 ...
TGCACATATCGTTGTGGAAGCCGTACTGGTCACTGTACGGCTGCTTGGTGCCGCTGGCCACATCGAGGATGAGGTTGAAGATCTCGGTGCCCACATCCGCGATGGTGGCTTCGCCGGTGGCGATGTGACCGGCCGAAATGTCGATGAGGTCGAACCAGTGATCCTTCATCTCGTTGCGGCTGCACACCTTGATGACCGGGGCGACGTCCAGACCGTAGGGGGTGCCGCGGCCGGTCATGAACACCTGCAGACCGATGCCGGAGGCCACCTGCGAGGGACCGCAGACGATATCAGAAGCGGGAGTAGCGGCAAAGATCAGGCCGTGTTTCGTAGGCTTTTCGGCCGGAGAAAGAACTTCGACGATGGGGCTGGTGCCGCTCTTGGCGATGGAACCCATGGCCTTTTCCACAATGTTGGCAAGGCCGCCCTTTTTGTTGCCCGGGGTGGGGTTGGCGTCACGGTCCACGCCGCCCTCGGCCACTTCATCTCGGCGGCCAGCTTGTCCCGGACCTCGGCGCTGACGCAGCGTGCGGCCAGCATGGGCACACCGTCGCGGACCTCGGTGACCTCGCTGAACAGGACGGTGGCACCGCCCTTGACCAGCATATCGGCGGCATAGCCTGCGCTGGGGTTGGCGGTGATGCCGGAGAAGGCGTCGCTGCCGCCGCACTGCATGCCGATGAGCAGCTCACTCAGGGGCAGCTCCTCACGGCGGCGCAGGTTCAGCTTCTGCAGCTTCTTCTCCGCCATATCCAGAATGGCCTGCATCATGGCATCGTGGCCTTCCCAGTCCTGCAGGGTCAGGCAGTTTTCGGGGGTGATGTCCTCCGGGGGCAGCACCCGGTCATAGGTCAGCTTTTCGCAGCCCAGACCCACCACCATGATCTCACCGCCGAAGTTGGGGTGGCGGATGACGTTGGTGATGGCCCGGATGGGAATGTAGGCCAGCGGGGCATTGATGGCCACGCCGCAGCCATAGGGGTGGGTGATGGCCACCACACCGTCCACGTTGGGGTACTTGGGCAGCAGTTCCTTTTTGATCCGCTCCACGGCCACCTTGACCACACCGGCGGCGCACTGCACGGTGGTCACGATGCCCAGCAGGTTGCGGGTACCGGCAGGGCCGACTTTGTTGCGGTAGCCCATCCAGGTCGTGCGGGGCGGGGTGGGCAGCTCGTCCGGGGTCTTGATGCTGGTGCCCCAGGGCATATCGGTCAGAGCCGGGCTCTCGGGCAGGTCCAGCATATGTTCGTTGATCCAGCTACCGGCCGGGATATCGTTCTTTGCGTAGCCCAGAACTACGCCGTAGCGGAGGATCTCGCCGCCGGCCGGGATATCCACCAGTGCGATCTTGTGGGCCTGGGGAATCTTCTCCCGGGTGACGACGCCGCTTTCCAGCGTGGTGCCTGCGGGCAGGTCGTGGACAGCGACCACGACATTGTCCTGATCCTTGATCTTGATGGACAGTCTTTCCATATCGTTACCACCTTTTCTCTTTTCTTCTTCGACGTGTTCCGGACGCCGGAAAGGCGCTCCGGTTTCTGTCCTGAGTATACGGGTGAAGTATACAAGAGACAATGGGCAAAATGCTGGGAAACAGGCGGCTTTTTTGTAGGATGTGACAAAAAACAGGGGACTTTTCAGTATGGAACGGAGTTTGAAATTTGGAATCGCGAAATAAAACGAAAGAACGACAAAAACACGGGGTGCGTTTCATTTCCTGCAACTTTGGACAGAGCGAAACAAAAATGAAACCGAAATTTCATTTTTTGAAAAGAAGTGCAAAATGCCGGATTTGCCCCCGGTTGTTTGTGTGGTTCCTCTATTGTCGAAAAAGTGCCAATCGGGTATCATAGTGCCAGTGAAAAACAGATCCGGTCCCACGGCACAGACACAGGGCCGCGGACGGAGAGATCTGGAAATGATTCGTGCCAACGCACAAACAAGAAGAAAAGGAGATAGAATATGGGAATCCCTACCGTTGAAAAAATGGAGATCTATCCGGTCGCAGGTCACGACTGCATGGAGCTGAACCTCTCGGGCGCACATGCACCTTATTTCACCCGGAACATCGTCATCCTGACCGATTCCAATGGTGTGGAAGGCGTGGGCGAGGTGCCCGGCGGTGAGAAGATCACCAAGGCGCTGGAGGATGTGAAGCATCTGGTGCTGGGCACCCGGATCGCCGACTACAAGCAGACCCTGAACAAGGTCCGTGCATGGCTGAGCGCCAACATCAAGGACGATGTCCGCGGCCTGCAGACCTTCGACCTGCGCACCGGCGTCCATGTGGTCACCGCCATTGAGGCCCCGCTGCTGGACCTGATGGGCAAGTTCCTGGAAGTTCCCGCCGCTGCCCTGATGGGCGACGGCATCCAGCGCGAGCGTGTCCGTTTCCTGAGCTACCTGTTCTATGTGGGCGACCGCAAGAAGACCGACCTCGAGTATGAGGAGGAGCCGGATGCCGACTGCGACTGGTATCGTCTGCGCCACGAGGAGGCCCTGACCCCGGAGGCCATCGTTGCGCTGGCAAAGGCCACCCACGAGAAGTACGGCTTTGAGGACTTCAAGCTCAAGGGCGGCGTCCTGGCCCCGAAGGAAGAGCTGAAGGCTGTGCAGGCCGTCAAGGCTGCGTTCCCCAATGCCCGCGTCGATCTGGACCCCAACGGCTGCTGGAGCCTGAAGGAATCTCTGGAGATCGCACCCCAGCTCAAGGAGTGCCTGGCCTACTGCGAGGACCCCTGCGGTGCCGAGAACGGCTTCTCCGGCCGCGAGATCATGGCCGAGTTCAAGCGGGAGAGCGGAATGCCCACCGCTACCAACATGATCAACACCGACTGGCGTCAGATGTACCACAGCATCATGGAGCGCAGCGTAGATATCCCTCTGGCCGATCCTCACTTCTGGACCATGGAGGGTTCCGTCCGTGTCGGCCAGCTCTGCAATGACTTCGGCCTGATGTGGGGCTGCCACTCCAACAACCACTTCGATATCTCCCTGGCCATGGTCGTGCAGTGCGCTGCCGCCATCCCTGGCAAGATGAACGGCATCGATACCCACTGGATCTGGCAGGAGGGCCGCGAGCGCCTGACCAAGCAGCCCATGCAGATCGTGGACGGCTGTATCGATCTGCCCAAGAAGGGCGGTCTGGGCATCGAGGTCGACCGCGAGCAGGTGCTGAAGGCACATCAGCTGTATCTGGATAAGTGCTACGGCAAGGGTGCCCGCAACGACGCCGTGGGTATGCAGTACCTGATCCCCGGCTGGACCTTCGATAACAAGAAGCCCTGCCTGGTGCGCTGATCCGGAAGGCCGGATCGCATGTGCCAAACGTTGCATCCCAGAAAAATGAAACGAATGAAACGAAAATTTGAAACAAAGATTTCGCAGACTGAAACTTTGTGAGATGTACAGAACTTTCGATCACTTGTTTATACGTTTTTGCCATTGCGGCAAGACGGGGTGCGGCGTATACTGAATTCAGAAAAAGCGGTGTCGGGTAAGCACCGTGAATGAAGAAGATCGTAAAAGAAAAAAGACATTCGTTAGAAGGAGAACAAGATCATGAGTAAGCTCAACATTTCCCGTCGTGACTTCCTGAAGGCCGCCGGTGTTTCCGCCGCTGCTCTGGGCCTGACCGCCTGCGGCGGCTCCAGCTCCAGCACCGCTGCTTCCGGCAGCGCAAGCGCAGCCGGTTCCACCGCTTCTGCAGGCGGCAGCAACTGGCCCACCGATACCGTCAGCTTCTATGTTCCCGCCAAGGCAGGCGGCGGCACGGATATGACCGCCCGCGTCTTCCTGCAGGGCATCAACGAAGTTCACCCCGGCAACTACATCGTGGTCAACGATGTCACCGGCGGCGGCACGGTCGCAGCTGAGAACGTCCGCAATGCAAAGCCCGACGGCCTGAACCTGCTGGCTTACCATACCGGTCTGTGTACCTCCATTGCGTCCGGCCAGTACGCACATGATCTGAGCGAGTTCACCATCTGCGGCATGTTCATCACCGTGCCCGATGAGGCAACCGGCGGTCTGTTCGTTCCCGGCAACAGCAAGTTCGACAAGCTGGAAGACCTGATCGCTTACGGCAAGGAGCATCCCGGCGAGCTGATGGCCGGTATGCAGAATGGTTCTTCCACCCAGCTGATCGAGGTCCTGTTCGAGAAGGAGTTCGACTTCCAGGCTACCATGGTCGATGCAGGCTCCAACGCCGATAAGGTCACTGCTCTGATGGGCAACCAGATCGACTACTGCTTCATGAACACCACCGGCAACGATCAGTACGTCCAGTCCGGCGACCTGAAGTGCCTGGTGGCCTGGGGCGGCAAGGGCTGCAAGCGCAGCTCCATCATCCCCGACACCCCGACTCTGGAAGAGATCTATCCCGATGAGAACATGCCCCGTCTGGATATGTACGGCTACATCGCAGGCCCTGCCGGCATGAGCGATGAGCTGGTCCAGACCATCAACGATGCCATCAAGGAAGCTGTTGAGACCGACACCGTCAAGGAAGGCTACAAGAAGCTGGCTACCACGGTCGAGTGGGTCTCTCCCGCAGACTCTGTTGAGATCCTGCAGCAGTGCCAGAACGCCTACAACGAGGCTTACGCTCTGACCCAGGGCTGATGCCTTGTCCTGGCTGAAATAAGTATTTGAGAATAGGGCCGACGCGGATGCTCAAGCCTGCGTCGGCCCTTCCTATTGAAAAACAGGAGGTAACACTCTATGCATCGTGATCGGATCGTTGGTGTACTCACCACCATTCTGGGCGCGGCAGTGGCCTATATGACCAGCCAGCTGGCAGGTACCAATATGCCCGGCGACCCCGGCCCCAAAGTTTTCCCCTACATCTGCGCAGGCATCCTGCTGGTCTGCGGCCTGATCCTCACCATCCGGAAGCCCGCCGGAGAGGCAAAGCCCTTCCTGAACGGTAAGGAAGAGGTCAAGCGCTTCATCTCCATCATCCTCGTCATCGCCGCCTACATCGTCCTGATGTGGCTGTTCGGCTTCCTGGTACCCACGCTGCTGGTGGTCTGCCTGCTCTGCTTCATGTTCGCAGAGGGCAAGAACATCCCCAAGTGGCAGCCCATCGTCTACTCCATCATCGTCACCGGTGCGCTGTATGTGGCATTCGTCTATATGCTCAAGCTGCGCCTGCCGGTCGGTACGCTGCTGGATATCAGTCTGTAAGGAGGGCAAAGAACAATGGCTGACGTATTATCTGCTCTGGCTCTGTTGTTTGAGCCTTCGACCTTTATCATGTGCTTCGTGGGCATGCTGGTCGGTGTCATCCTGGGCGCGATCCCCGGTCTGGCAGCCGGTCTGGCCATCACGGTCATGCTGCCCATCTCTTTCACCATGAAGTCCACCCAGGCATTCGCCCTGCTGATGTCCATCTGGGTCGGCGGCTGCTCCGGTTCCTTCATCGGTTCCATCCTGCTGGGCATCCCCGGCACCCCCTCTTCTCTGGCGACTACCTTTGACGGCTACGCCATGACCAAGAAGGGCCAGGCCACCCGCGCTCTGTCCATCGGTACGCTGTCCAACTTCCTGGGCACCGCACCCTCCATCATCATCGCCATGATCGCCTGCCCCCTGATCGCCTCTGTGGCCGTCAAGATGGGCCCCTGGGAGTACTTCGCCCTGTCCTTCATGGCCATCACCCTGGTGGTCTCCATCTCCAAGGGCAACATGGTCAAGGGCTTCATCGGCGCAGGCATGGGCCTGCTGCTCACTCAGGTGGGCTACGCTCCCATCTCCTCCACCGAGCGCTTCACCTTCGGCAGTTACTATCTGGCCAGCGGCTTCTCCATGTCCTGCGTCATGATCGGTATCTTCGCCGGTTCCCTGATCATCATGAACTACGCCCACGGTGTCAACGGCCCCAAGTCTTCCTTTGACGGCAAGCTGACCGGCTTCAAGATCGAGAAGGGTGACTTCAGTTCCAACATCCCCAACATCATCCGCTCCTTCCTCATCGGTCTGGGCATCGGCTTCCTGCCCGGCATGGGCGCTGCCCTGTCCAACATGGTGTCCTACGCAACCGCCAAGAACTCCTCCAAGCATCCGGAAGAGTTCGGCACCGGCATCCCCGATGGTATCTGGGCTCCTGAGGTCGCGAACAATGCTTCCGTCGGCGGCGCAGTCATCCCCATGATCGCACTGGGCATCCCCGGTGACGGCACCACGGCAATGCTGCTGGGCGGCCTGACCATCCACGGCATCCAGCCCGGCCCCCTGATGCAGCAGAATAACCCTGTGTTCACCTACATGATCTTCCTGTCCGCTCTGCTGGCCGCGATCCTCTGCCTGCTGGTCGAGATCTTCGGCATCCGCTGGTTCCCCAAGCTGCTGGATGCACCTTATCACTTCCTGTATCCTGCCATCCTGGCCCTCTGCCTGCTGGGCGTTTACATCGAGACCTTCAACATCGCCAACATCATCATGGCCTGCTTCTTCATCGCGGTCGGCCTGTACATGATGTATGCCGGCATCCCCACCACGCCCTTCATCCTGTCCTTCGTTCTGGGCAGCCAGATGGAGAACTACTTCCGCAAGGCCATCAGCTACGGCAAGGGTGACTGGACCCTGTTCTTCACCCGTCCGGTCTCCTGCATCCTGCTGATCGTGGCAGTCGGCTCCGTCTTTGTGCCTCTGATCAAAGAGCATCTGGCCAAGAAGAAGGCTGCTGCCGCACAATAAGTCCTGAAATAAGTTCAACGGATCGCACCGAAAGGGGGCTGTCTCCCGGAAACGCCCCGCAGGGCGTGGGGAGACAGCCCCCTTTTCCGGTACTGAGAAAGGAAAACACCAATGAAAACGCTGATCCGAAATGTGAAACTGTTCGACGGTACCGCCCTGGCTCCCCGGCCGATGGATGTGCTGTTCGATGAAAGCGGCATTCTCGCCGTGAAAGAAGCCGGAGCGGCCCCGGCGGCAGCCGACGCAGTCGTGGACGGCACCGGCAAGACCCTGACCCCCGGCCTGATCGACGGCCATGTGCATCTGGGCTCCCTGAGCATGAGTTCCCCCACCGACCCCAAGGGCCACACCGCTGCCGGGGCACTGATTGCCGCACAGGTGCAGGACCTGCGCCGCTGGGGCATCACCGCGGTGCGCAACTGCGGCACCGGCGTCAATGCAGACCTCGTGGTGCGGGACATGATCCGGGACGGCCTGATCGACGGGGCCCGGATCGTGGGCTGCGGGCGCTGTATCTGCATCACCGGCGGCCACGCCTGGCCCATGGGCATCGAGACGGACACTGTGGATGAGACCCGCAAGGCAGCCCGCCTTCAGCTGCGGGAAGGTGCCGACTTCGTCAAGCTGATGGCCACCGGCGGCATGGGGACCAAGGGCTCGGTGCCCAACGCCCCTCAGCTGACCGAGGCGCAGATGCGGGCCGCCGCGGAGGAGGCCGCCAGCGTCGGCAAGTTCACGGCGGCCCACTGCACCGGTCTGGCAGGTGCCATGAACGCCATCCGGGCGGGGGTGAATATCATTGAGCACGCTCAGCTGGATGAGCCCACCGCCGAGGCGCTGGCCAGGAGCGGAGCGGCCTGGTGTCCGACCATTGTGACCCGGTACAGCATCCTGCACACCACCGACCCCGCCTATCAGTGGATGCGGGCCAAGGCAGACCCGGGGGATCTGGTGCGCAAGCAGAAAGCCCTGATGCTCTGCAAGGAGTACGGCATCCCTGTCATCGCGGGCACCGACGCCGGGCCAAACGCCATGGTCCGGCTGGGCGAAGCCCTCTGGACCGAGCTGGGAATCTATCAGGAATACGGCATGACCGCACAGGAAGTACTCCATGCCTGCACCGCCGGGGCCGCTGAGATCCTGCGGATCGGCGAGACCACGGGTTCCGTCCGCACCGGACTTGCCGCCGACCTTGCCCTGTTCGAGGGCGATGTCACGGCGGATGTCACCGCAGTAAAGACCCTCTGCCGTGTCTGGCAGGGCGGTGTTCAAAAATACGTCAGACTGTGATACAATCAGTAAAGGAGAATGAACCATGTCCATCAAACAGGAATACGAAGATTACGCTGCCCGCCGCGAGGCGCTGGCCAAGACCCACTTCGGCCCCATCTGGCTGAACCCGCTGGACCGCTACGTCCATCCCTTCCGCATCTGGGGCAATGTGTGGTATGTGGGCGACAGCTGGGTGTGCGTCCACCTGATCGACACCGGCGACGGTCTGCTGCTGATCGATTCCGGCAACTGCGGCTGCACCGATATGCTGGTGCAGGCCATCTGGGAGGCCGGGTTCAACCCCAAGGACGTCAAGTGGATCATCCACTCCCACGGCCATCTGGACCACATCGGCGGCGCGAACTTCTTCAAGAAGATGTTCGGCACCAAGCTCTACCTCGGCGAGCCGGATGCCCGGATGTTCCGGGAGCGCCCCTGGATCTCGGCCATCTACGATGCCCACAGCGACCTGAACGAGCTGTTCGTCCCGGATTATGAGATCAAGGAAGGCGATGTGCTGACCTTCGGCAACACCACCATGCGCTTCACGCTGGTGCCCGGCCACACCGACGGCTGCATCGCGATCTTCTTTGACGCCCACGACGGCGAGGAGACCAAGCGCTGCGGCTACTACGGCGGTTTCGGCTTCAACACCCTGCAGAAGGACTACCTGATCGAGATCGGGGACCCGGAGTACAAGACCCGCCAGACCTACCTGAACTCGCTGGCCAAGGTGCGCAATGAGAAGGTGGAGATCTTCCTGGGCAACCACTGCATCAACAACGATACCCTGGGGCGCCGTCAGAAGCAGCTGGACGACCCCGACGGCCCGAACCCCTTCATCGATACCGAAGTGTGGGGCAAGTACCTCGATGAGAAGCGCGACGCCCTGCTGGAGTTCATGAAAGACCCCAAGAATAACTGAGAACAAGGAGAACGACTATGAACACATCCGCACAGACCCATCAGGAACTTGCACAGCTGCGCCGCAGGGTGCAGATCTTCTACACGGCGCACACGGTTCTGTATGCCGCGGCGCTGGGACTGCTTGTCTGGCGTCCGGCCCGGATGGCGGGCCTTGTGCTGGGTGTGGCCAACATGGTGTTCTATTTCCTCTGGCTCCGCGGCCAGGTGAAGGGATACAGCAACGCCGTGACGGCGGCCCGGACCCGGCTGGGCGTCTGCGCCCCGTTGGCGGATGCGGCCCTGACCGGCAAGGGGGCCCTCTCCGGAGAAGAGTTTGACCGCTGGCAGATCCTGCCCCGCCGGGAAGGCAAGGGCGAAAGCCTGCTGACTCAGAACGGCTTTGCCGGAACGCTGGACGGCCGGAAGGTCGCAGGCACCGAGGTCACCCTCCACTATCCGTACAAGAACGCCCAGGGACGGCAGGATTTCAGCTTCCTGAACGGGACGCTGCTCTGGTGCGAGGCCCCGGCGCAGGGCGACTGGCTGCTGCTCCATAAAGGCCTGCTCCATGAGCTGGCCCAGAGCGCATTTTTGGTGCAGAACGGCTACACGGCAGTCCCGCTGGAGGGCACCGGGCTGGATCAGACCTTCGAGTGCTATTCCCACGACGGGGACTCCGCCCTGCCGGAGTATCTGGCCCATCGGCTGGAAAAGCTGGCAGCGGAGGCCAAAACGCTGGGAGCTGTGCGGCTGTGCCGGGAGGGAACGATGTTCTACCTGCGCGACCGGTTCTATACCGTCACCACGAAGGTCCGCGACCTGCCGGAGGAAAAGACCCTGACGTCGAACCTTCTGCCCGAGCGGGACGAGGTGTTCAGCTTCTTCCGCTGGCAGCAGAAGGCAAAGCCGGAAACGGAACAGTAAGAAAAACGAAAAGGCGGAATATGATACAGCAATACGAAATGGAACCCGGCATCGTCCAGACCATTCAATGGAAGAGATCGGGGCGCTGACGGCCGCCATCCGGGAGGAGGGGCTGAATGTCCCCAGCCGGGGCTGCCGGATCACCAGCGGGCAGAACGACCTCCCCGGCGTCCTCATCGGGGCGCTGCTCCGGCCGGGGGAACCCATTGAATTCCACCGTCCCAATACCGAATACATGGAGAACTATTTTTCCACAAAAGCCGTGCTGCGGGACGGAAAACTGTTCCTGCCCGACTGCCCCGGCCTGCCGGTGCGGGCAGATCTGGAACGGCTGGAAGCGGATGGCCTCCTGAACGAAAAACAGACATTGCTGCCAAAGACGATCTGAGAGGTAATCAAAATGCAGAATTCACCGATCATTACGAAAATGCAGGTCATCCCCGTTGCGGGTTACGATGGAATGCTGATGACTCTTTCGGGCGCACATGCGCCCTGCTTTACCCGCAATCTGGTGGTGCTGACCGACAATGCCGGCCACACCGGCGTGGGCGAGATCCACGGCGGCGACTATACCTGCGACTGCCTGAATGCGGTCCGCCCGCTGGTGGAAGGCCAGCCTGTAGCCCGCTACCGCGAGGTGCTGCAGAAGATCCACCGCATTGCAAAACATGCCGACGGAGACGACGGCGAGGGCATCCAGACGCTGGATATCTCCAAGCTGAAGTTCGTGGTCAAGAGCGAGTGGGCCATCGAGTGCGCCATGCTCGACCTGATGGGCCAGTTCCTCGGCGTACCGATGTGTACCCTTCTGGGCGAGGGACAGCAGCGCAAAGAAGTGGAGATGCTGGGCTATATGTTCTATGTCTCCGACAAGAACAAGGTGCCGGCAGGGGAGATGCAGTATCTGGACGAGAGCGACAGCCCGGACCCCTGGTTCCGTCTCCGCCGTCAGGAGATGCTGACCCCTGAGCGGCTGGTGGAGCAGGCCGAAGCCCTGAACGAAAAGTACGGCTTCCACAACTTCAAGCTCAAGGGCGGCGTACTCCGCGGCGAGGAGGAGATGGAAGGCCTGCGCGCCATCAAGAAGCGGTTCCCGGAGGCACGGGTCAACATCGACCCCAACGGCGCATGGAGCCTGGACGAGGCCATCCGCCTGTGCAAAAGCATGCGGGACGTTTTGACCTACATCGAGGATCCCTGCGGCCCGGAGGCCGGGTACTCCGGCCGTGAGATCATGCGGGAGTTCAAGAACGCCGTCCAGATGCCGGTGGCAACCAACATGATCGCCACCGACTGGCGTCAGTTCTACCACACGGTCAGCCTGAACGCCTGCGACATCATCCTGGCCGATCCCCATTTCTGGGGCTTTGACGGTGCCATCCGGATGAGCCAGCTGCTGGACAGCTGGGGCCTGACCTGGGGTGTCCACTCCAACAACCATTTCGATATCACACTGGCCGCCTTCGCACAGGTGGGTGCTGCCGCTGTGGGCGAGCCTGCCCCGCTGGATACCCACTGGATCTGGCAGGACGGTCAGGACCTGCTGCTGGACGCGCCGAAGATCGTCAACGGCAAGCTGCAGGTGCCGGATGCACCGGGCCTGGGCGTTCACCTGAACTGGGACCGCGTGTGGGAGGCAAACCGCCTGTACAACGCCCTGCCCAGCCACGACCGGGACGATGCAAAGTCCATGCAGTACCTGATCCCCGGCTGGAAGTACGACCACAAGAAGCCCGCTCTGGTGCGCTGAGAAAACGGAGAACGCCATGCCGAAGCAAACGATCCCGCCCGACCTGCAGAGCCAGAAGCTGGTGCTGGACAGCCTGATCCTCGAATACAAAAACACCTTTGAGCGCAGCGATAAGCTGGACAACAAAGTGTATATCGTCATCACCTTCTGCGGATTTGTATTCGTGTTCATCACCAACCTGTTCGGCGGACTGACCGGGCTGGTGATGCCGGAAGGGACGCTTGCGCTGCTGCTGACAGTGCTGTATGTCGGGAGCTGTCTGGCGGTCATGCTGGCCTATGTGCTGGTGCTGGTCTTTTTCCTCAACCTTCTCCGGCCGGAACGGATCCACCGGATGGACCCGGAGTATATGCAGGTGGAGCGGCTGGCGGTACAGTCCGAGCCGGAGACCATCGGCAGGCTGATCGAGCTGTACCGTGAGACGGTGAACGACAGTCTTGGCCGCCTCCATGACCGCTGCGACAAGTTCAGCCGCGGCCTGCGGTATGTGGTGTGGACAGTCGGGCTGGCCTTCCTGGCCTATATCTTCCAGATCCTGCTGAAGCTCCTGCCCTGAGCGGCCGGAACCAAAAAATACAGACGGAATGCCCCCGGACCGGCAGCAGCTTACTGTCAGTCCGGGGGCATTTTCTGATTTCTGAAGTTTGGAAATGCGATTGAAAATCAGCGCTTTCCCAGCTCTTTTTCGGCGGCCCACAGCAGCCCCTTCATGAAGCCGGTGGGGTAGCAGAAAGAGCCGGGCATCCCGCCGAAGCCTTCCATCGGCTGGAAGCCGTGATCGATGGAGATGACGGCATTGCAGTCACAGGCCACGAGCTGTTTCATGATGGCGTACATGTCGGCGTAGCCGTCCTCGGCAAGGACTTCCTCGAACACCGGCAGCTGGGCGCTGACGTTCCGGAAATGGACGCAGAGCAGGCGGTCCTCGTCGCACAGCTCTTTGATATCCGACATCAGGTCGCCGAAGTCGCTGCCGCTTTCCAGCCAGCAGCCGACGCAGAGCTTGGCCCCCAGGGCCTTGCTGCCGCCGGCAGCCCGGAAGGCCCGGCGGTAGCACTCCATGTTGTAGATCAGGCTGGGGATCCCGGCCATGCAGGCCAGCGGGGGATCGTTGGGGTGGAGCGCCAGCCGGACGCCGGTCTCCTCGGCCACCGGGATGACCCGCTCCATGAAATAGGTGAAATTGTCCCAGATCTCATCCTCGGTGTAGGCGCGGTCTTCGGCGTTGGGGCGGGCAAGGATCTCGTTCTGGTCGCAGTACATGGCAACGCCGCCCCGGGTGTACTCGCCGACTTTCCAGGCCGTGCGCAGGATGCCGTTGGGCTGCCACGCGATGGAGGTAAAGGGAATCTCCTCCTCCCCGAACACCCGGAGCATCTGGTTGAACCGGTCAATCTCGTGATCCCGGTCGGGCAGGCCCAGGTGGATGCTCTTGTTTTTCTGCAGTTCCATGCAGGCGGCATCGGAGATGCGCAGGCCGAAGGCGGCCAGCTTGTTTTTCTGTGCCCGGATGGCTTCGGCGGTAAGCTCATCCGGCCCGAGCATCAGGCTGACATTCTCGATGCCCATCTGACGGATGAACTGAAGTGCCTGCTCGCTTTCGGACGAGCGGACGGGGATCTGCGGACGCATAGACATAGCATGTTCCCTCCTGACTTTTCTTGTTGTCTCTATGGTACACGATCTGTGCCGGGGCGGCAAGAAGGATTCCGCCGAAAATGTGCCCCATGTTTTGCCGGTTCTGACAAGATTGCAGAAAATGAACCCTCCGTTTCATGAAACCGGCCAAAAATAAGAACCGGATGAAACAAAACGGGCCATGTTCTGCAAAGAAGAGTTCAAAAGCTGAATCCTTGTGGATTCTGCCCGGCAGAAGCAGATTTTTTGGGCGTTTCTGCCATTGCGCCGGGGGCCGGAAATGCCGCATAATAAAACAGAAATCAATTGTTCAAGGAGGATCACCCATGCGTACTACCATTGACCCCGGCATTGATCGTCCGACGATCTTCTTGCTGGATCACATCGTCTATTCCCATGTGCAGAATCTCGGCGGGCAACCGCTGGATCTGGATCTCTCGCTGATGCTGCCGCTCCAGAACAACGGTGAGATGCGCCGCATCTTCGGCAACAACCAGCCGGAGGAGCGCCCGGACGCGACCACGGCCCCGCAGGCCGCAAAACCTGCCGCCCCGAAGCGTCCGGTGATCCTCTGGTTCAATGGCAACGGCTTCCGCGGCATCGACAAGAACTGCCAGGTGGCGGATCTCGAGTTCCTGGCCGAAGCCGGGTACGCCGTGGCTTTCGTGCAGGTGCGCAGCAGCGCACAGGGGCATCTGCCGGCACAGCTCATCGATGCCAAGACCGCGATCCGCTTTCTGCGGGCAAATGCAGGCAAGTACAATCTGGACCCGCTCCGCTTCGGCGTGGCCGGGCGCAGTGCAGGCGGCATGATCGTTTCGATGCTGGGCCTCAACGACAACCGGTTCCTCTCGGAAGAGTGGAAGGGCTACTCTTCCGATGTGCAGGCCGTGTGGGACCTGTTCGGCCTTGTGGATATGGCCGGGGTGACCGAAGAACAGGTGGAGGCTTACCGCAACGGCACTGCCGATACCTCCCGATGGAGCCGGATGGAGGACACCCACACGGGTGCCGTGCTGGGCGGAGATGTGGACACCATGGCGCAGCGTGCCCGGGAATACTCGGTCATCCGGTACATCCACGGCAATATGCCGCCGTTCCTGATCATGCACGGCGATGCCGACCCCATGATCCCGCTGGAGCAGAGCGAGATGCTTTACAACTCCATGCTTTCGTGGGAAGGGAACAAGGCAGATCTCTACGTCGTGAAGGGGGCCGGTCACGGCACCCCGGAGTTCTTCCAGCCTGCGGTGCAGAAGATCGCACTGGACTTTTTTGCCCGGAATATGTGAACCGGGAGAAAGGAGAACGGCAATGGAATACCGTGTCTATGGGCAGGATGTCGTCGTCCGGATGGACCGGGGCGAGGAGATCCTGGACTGCATCCGGCAGGTCTGCGAAAAGGAACACATCCTTCTGGGCTCCGTCTCCGGGATCGGCGCGATCGGGGAAGTGACCCTGGGCGTTTTCAACCGGGAAAAGTTTATCTATGAAAAACGGGATTATACCGGCGATATGGAGATCGCTTCCTGCAGCGGCAATATCTCCACCATGAAGGGCAAGAACTATCTGCATATCCATATGGTAGTGGGCAATGTGACCCGGGACTTCTGCTGCGGAGGCCACCTGAACCGGGCTGTCATCAGCCTGACCGGGGAATTCGTGATCCACAAGATCGCGGGCGAGGTCGACCGCGCCTATTCGTCTGAGATCGGCCTGAACCTGTACCGGTTCGTGGACTGAGAAAGCTGTTTTTTCCTGAAACATTTGAAAAACCCGTCGGCTCGCAAAGAACCGACGGGTTTTGTCATTGGGGATCGCAGGGGGCATTATGCGTCTGACGAACCAGCTGGATGAGGTACTTTTCGGCAGCGGAAAGGTATTTGCCTTTCCGGTAGCTGGCATACATGGCCCAGTGGGGATGCTCCGGCAAGGCATAGAGATTAACGCTGCGGTCCTGATGGATCTGCACATAATACTCACAGACCAGTGCACAGCAGAGGTTGTAGGATACCACCTCGAAGATGGTCATGGCACGGGTGGCTTCAAAGGCGACCTGCGGCCGCAGGCCGTTCTGGCGGAAGATGTCCTCCTGGATCTGGCGCAGGGTCGAAGCTTCGCTCATCATGGCAAAGGGCTCGTTCTGCAGCCGTTCCAGAGGGACGACCCGGTAGGGGGACCCCGGCTGGGGCGGGGCGCTCTGCAGCAGGGCTTCCGGATATTTCTGCGGGACGGCCAGAAGGATCTCTTCCTCCCAGAGGGAGACATATTCATCCTTGGTCATCTGCGCCTCCGACAATGTCAGGAACCCCAGGTCCAGCTGACCGGAACGGATGAGATCCTGCTGGGTGTGGACGCTGGTCTCCCGCAGCTGGATGGTCACATCCGGGAACCTCTCCCGGAAGGGGGCATAGATCCGGGAAAACATATCTGTGCCGCGCTCCGGCGGCAGGCCGATGGTCAGGCTGTAAGCGCTGCGCTGGATCTGGTCCTGCAGGCGGTTGTAGGCATCCTGCCGGATGAACAGGATCTTCCGGGCGGCCTCCAGATAGATCTCACCGGCTTCGGTGGGCTGCCATCCGCTGCGGGAGCGGATGAACAGCGGAGCATGCAGCTCGTTTTCCAGCCGGAGGACCTGCTGGGTAAGGGCAGAGGGCGTGATGAAAAGCCGCTCGGCCGCTTTTGTCAGGCTTTTCTCATCCGCGATGGCAACGACGTATTCCAATTCTTTCAGGTTCATAAAACATCCCTCCGGCGTGCTGAGATGCAGCTGCAGAGCAGTTTCTGCAAAGTCTGCAAGGTATGATACCATCATACATGATTTTGGTCGATCCGTCCAGAAAAAAGAAGAAAATTGCCTGGGAATATAATTTAGAAAAACTAAAACATATATTATTTTGTTTCACTTCCGTTTAATCACGCGGTGCGCTATACTGAAGTCGATCCAAAGAGCAGCGTACGGAGGAAGCTGCAGCGCAGCTTACCCGCAGCGAAAGTCCCTATCTGTTCATGCTGACCATGCAGATCATGAAGGACCCGAAGGAGATGATCGCTGCCGTCAACGAGCAGCTGGCAGCCAGAGGTGTTTACGGCCGTGTGGCGTATGCTGAGTCCGGTCAGTGGGATGTCAAGACTTGGTAAGGTTCTTCGCGTTGCTTCGAATTA
>ERZ773149.1841-NODE-1841-length-16264-cov-3.451724_pt1 | contig 16264 bp, 13 predicted proteins | sample MGYA00511081_ERZ773149 | MGnify/ENA primary metagenome ERZ773149 (study PRJEB29015, sample SAMEA2737846) | human gut metagenome | biome: human gut; feature: human-associated habitat; material: faeces | place: China | collected 2012 ...
GGCGGTCTCTTTCACTTCCGGACCTTTATTCAGCTTTGTAACTCAAATTTTTATTAGAGCATATGTGCCCGCAGTTCTTCCGCGCTCTTCGGGGAAAGGTATGCCGGTGCCACATCAAATACGGTCTTGCATCCGCTCATGCCCTCTTTATTCATGCGGCTGACTGCTCTTGCGTAAGACACGATCACGGAGCCGGTGAACTCCGGGTTGGAATCCAGCTTTAAGCTGTACTCGATCACATGCTTGTGCTCTTTCTCCATTCCGGTAACGCCGGTACGGATGACCATGCCGCCGTGCGGCAGTCCGCTGTGGTCACGCTTCATCTCTTCCTCGGTGATGAAGTGAACGGTAGTATCATAATCAGAGAAGTAGTTCGGCATGGTCTTGATCTCGTTCTCAATCTTAGCCAGATCTGCGCCTTTCTCAGCTACTACGAAGCATTCTCTGGTATGCTTCTCTCTGGTGGTCAGCTCCGGATTGGAACCGCTTCTGACTGCCTCTACAGCCTTCTCTACCGGGATGGTGTACTGTCTGCAGTCTTTTACACCCTCGATGCGGCGTACTGCGTCAGAATGTCCCTGGCTCACGCCCTTACCCCAGAAGGTGTAATCCTTGCCTTCCGGCAGCACGCAGTTTGCGTACAGGCGGTTTAAAGAAAACATGCCCGGATCCCAGCCGCAGGAAATCAGGCTGACCTTGCCTGCCTTCTTTGCTGCTGCGTCCACTGCCGCAAAATGTTCCGGAATTCTTGCATGGGTGTCGAAGCTGTCTACCACGTTGTACATGGAAGCGTACTGCGGAGTCTGAACCGGAAGATCGGTTGCGCTTCCGCCGCAGAGGATCAGCACATCCAGCTCGTCCTGCATATGGGACAGCTCATCTGCCTGCAGAACCTTTACGCCTGCGGTGCGAACCTTTACGTTCTCCGGATTTCTGCGGGTGAAGACTGCCTTCAGCTCCATGTCATCGTTCTGGGCAATGGCGCTCTCAACACCTTTTCCCAGATTGCCGTAACCTAAAATACCAACTCTGATGCTCATAACTTTGTTCTCCTTTATTGTGTATATTCAGGGGCCATTTTTTAACGGTCCCGTTCTGGCTTTTCTCGTGATACCCTGTAATATTCTCCTGCGTCTTAGATCTGTGCGTCCTTTACATACCAGTAAAGAAGTTCTACACTGTCCACCACATCGCGGATATCGCAGACCTCATAGGAATGCACATAACGCATCGGGATCTGGATGCCGCCGCTCTTGATGCCGCCGTTTAAGGTCTGCATAAAGCTTGCGTCGGTAGCGCCTGCCGCATAGGCCTCGATCTGGTAGGGGATATCGTGTGCCTTTGCGATCTTCTTCATTTCACGGACAAGATCCCGGTTTGCCAGGATACCGCCAACGCCGGCGCTCAGCTTATCCATCACCTTGATGGACGTGCCGCGGCCCAGTTCATTGATGTAGCGGCTCTCGGAAACCCCCGGAATGTCCACAGCCAGGCTCATGTCAAGCGCCAGGGCTACATCCGGTTTTAAGCGGGTGGCTGCCGCAATGGCGCCGCGGGCTCCCACCTCTTCCTGGGTGGAAAACAGGCCATAGATATCCGGTACATCCGCATCATCCTTTAAGAGCTTTAATACCTCTAACAGAATAAATACCAGTGCCCGGTCATCTAATGCCTTTGCGCCAATCCGGTGTTTTCCAAGGAAGATCACCGGATAGCAGATAGAGACGGAATTTCCTTCCTCGATTCCCATCTCATATACTTCCTCGCGGCTTTCCGCGCCCACTTCAATGTAAAACTCCTGTGCGGATTTCGGCATTTCAGAGCAGCGGTCCGGACGTCCCGGATGCAGGGACTGCACAATGCCGTCCACATGTCCGGTCTCCGTCTTAATGATCACGTGCTTGCCGAAAAACTGCTGCGGCGCAATTCCACCCAGAGTCTCTACCCACAAAAATCCTTTGCTGTCGATGTGGCGGATGATGAGTCCGATCTCATCCATATGGGCTGCGATCAGCACGCTGCCCTTTTTATTTCCCTTCTTATACGCAATGAGGTTTCCCATCACGTCATCAGAAAGCTCTACGTCACAATCTGCCAGCTCTTTTCTTAACAGATCTGCCACTTCATCCTCAAACCCGGAAGGTCCCACTGCGTCACACAGCGGTCCGATCAGGGTGCGGAAATCCGCTTCAATCTGCTTTCTGTCCAGTTTCATTCCTTCTCTCCTCCGTTTTCATTCCCATTTTCCAGTTCATCATAGCACGCCTGATAGGAAGAATCAAATGCTTCAAAATCCATTTTTTCTCCGATCTTCGGAATACTGCCTAAAAGCAGCTTTGTGTAGTCGTGCTTCGGATGGGAAAATATCTCATCTCTGGTTCCCTCTTCCACCACATGGCCACGATACATGACCATCACACGATCTGCAATGTGCTTGACCACACCAAGATCGTGAGAGATGAAAATATAGGAAATATTTAACTTCTGCTGAAGCTCCTTTAACAGATTGATGATCTTCGCCTGCACGGATACATCCAGCGCGGACACCGGCTCATCGCAGATGATGATCTCCGGCTTTAAGATGATGGCCCGGGCAATGCCGATCCGCTGGCGCTGTCCGCCGGAAAACTCATGCGGATAGCGGTCCGCAAAGTCCCGGTTCAGTCCGACCAGCTCCATGGTGTCCAGGATCAGTTTTTCCCGCTCTTCCTCTGTCTTATAGCAGTGCTCGATATCCACCGGTTCCCCGATGATATCCCGCACCGTCATACGCGGATTTAAAGAGCTGTAGGGATCCTGAAAGATCATCTTGATATTTCTGCGGGCTTTTTTCAGCTCCTCGCCCTTCAATTTCAGGAAATCCTGTCCCTTTAAGATGACCTCACCGGAAGTCGGCTCCGTCACGCGGATCAGGGATTTCACGGTGGTGGATTTTCCGCAGCCGCTCTCGCCTACAATGGCCAGCGTCTCACCGCGGTGCAGGGTAAAGCTGACGCCGTCCACGGATTTTACATATTCCTTTTCCCCGAACAGTCCCTTTCTTCCCACCATATAATATTTCTTTAAATTCTTTACCTGAAGGATCGTCTCACTCATGCCTGCGCTCCTCCCTTGCTTTGACTCTCAGTGTGTTTTTTATTGTCCTCATACAAAAAGCACCGCACCAGATGACCGCTGTTTTCCACGAGCTCCGGGCGTTCATTTCTGCACTGCTCAGTTGCATGGGCACAGCGCGGGGAAAAGATACAGCCCTTTGGCAGATCATAAAGCATCGGTACATTGCCCGGAATGCTGAGCAGGGTGTCTTTTTCTTCATCAAGACGCGGGATGGCTGCCTGCAGTCCCTGGGTATAGGGGTGTTCCGGCTCCGTAAAGATTTTTTCCCCTTCGGCGTACTCTACCAGCTGGCCCGCATACATGACTGCAACGCGGTCTGCCATCTGGGAGATGACGCCCATATCATGACTGATGAAGATAACCGATGTGCCGGTCTCCTTCTGCAGACGGCGGATCAGTCCCAGGATCTGGGCCTGCACCGTAACATCCAGCGCCGTGGTCGGCTCGTCACAGATTAGCAGCCTCGGTCTGCAGATCAGCGCCATGGCAATCATGATGCGCTGGCGCATACCGCCGGAAAGCTGAGCCGGAACCTCGGAAAACACCTTTTCCGGGCGAGCAATGCCAACGGAACGGATCATGGCAAGAGCACGCTTCTTTGCCTCTGCCTTATTCATTTTCTCATGGGAGGTAATGGTCTCCACAATCTGGCGTCCGCAGGTCATCAGCGGGTTTAAGCTGGTCATTGGCTCCTGGAAGATCATGGAGATACCGGTTCCCCGGATCCTGCGCAGATCCTTTTTTTTCATGCCCACCAGTTCCTGTCCCTCAAACTGAATACTGCCTCCGGTCACCTTTCCCGGATGAGCCACCAGTCCCATGATGGCAGAAGCCAGCATACTCTTTCCGCAGCCACTCTCACCCACGATGCCAAGGGTTTCCCCCGCTTTCAGTGTAAGACTTAAACGGTCGATGACCGGAAGCTCGCCGCGGTCGGTAAACAGCCGCACATCCAGATCTTTCATTATAAGAATGTTTTCGTTTTCCATGTCGTCTTCCTTTCTATTTGCGGAGTTTCGGATCCAGCACATCCCGCAGGCCATCGCCCAGGGTATTGAAGGCGATCACGGTGAGAATGATGCAGAGTCCCGGAAACAGGCTGTAGTAGGTGTTGGTACGGATGAAGGTCTGGGCGCCGGAGATCATGGAGCCCCAGCTTGCGGTCGGGCTCGGCACGCCAAGTCCCAGATAGCTTAAGCTGGCCTCAGTCAGGATCGCGGACGGGATGCCCAGGGTACAGGACACGATCAGCATTGGGATACAGTTTGGGAATAAGTGCTTTAAAATAATGCGCAGGCTGCTTCCGCCGTCAATTCGGCAAGCCTGAATATATTCCTGCTCCTTGAGCTGCAGGACTGTGCCGCGGATCAGCCGGGCCGTATTGGCCCAGGATAAAAATCCCAGAGTCAGATACAGATTCATAAGGCCGGATCCCAATGCATACATGAGGGCCATGGCAAACAGCAGCGCCGGGAAGCTGGAAAACACCTGGATCAGAAAAGAAATCACATCGTCTACCTTCTTCCCGAAATAACCGGCGCACACACCCATAAAATAGCCGATCACAGAGGCGATCAGCTGGGAGACCAGGCCGACGCTTAAGGATACCCGGCAGCCGTAGAGACAGCGTGTCAGAATATCACGGCCAAATTCATCGGTACCAAACAGATGCTCAGCGCTTGGAAACAGCAGCTTGTCTGCCAGTACCTGCTTATTCGGGTCATATGGAGTGAGAGCCGGTGCCAGGATCGCAGATACGGTCAGGATCACCAGGATCAGGAGAGACAGCACCGCCAGCTTGTTTTTCCAGAACAGCTTTAAGCTCTCGGAATAATAATTCTTTTTTCTCATCAGCTATTCTCCTTTCGTCAGGCGGATGTTCGGGTTGATGACCGCGTACAGAATATCCACGATAAAGTAGATCAGGACACAGATTGCCGCCACATAGATCACGCCGCCCTGCACCAGCGGAATATCCCTGCGGTGGATGGCATCGATCAAAAGCTTACCAATTCCAGGAATGTTGAACACGTTCTCGGTGATCATGGAACCGGTCAGGAGTGCGCCGATATCCGTACCGATCACGGTGATAATCGGTACCAGAGCATTCTGGAAAATATGGATCAGGATGATGCGCCAGGAATACAGGCCCTTTGCGTAAGCAGTCTTGACAAAATCCTGACCGGTCACCTCCAGCATGCTGGCACGGGTAATGCGGGCAATAGATGCCGCATAGCGCACACCCAGGGCCGCAGACGGAAGCACATAGCCGATCGGACTCTTTACGCCGGATACCGGAAAAATGTCAAAACGCAGTCCTACATAAATCTGAAGAATGATTGCTACCCAGAACGATGGGGCAGAAATTCCCAGGGCGGAAAGACTCATGAGAATCCTATCCAGCGGACGGTCATGGTAAACAGCCGCCAGAATGCCGGTAGTCAGCCCCACGATCAGCGCCACGATGTACGCTGCAGTAGCCATGATGACCGTGTAATGGAATGCCTGCAGGATCAGGGTAATAACCGGTTTTTTCTGAAAATAACTGGTTCCCATGTCTCCGTGCAGAAGATCTTTCAGCCAGTTGAAATACTGGACCGGAAGCGGGGTGTCGAGTCCCATCTGTGCCTTCACCTGAGCGATCTTGTCTGCATCCGCAAACTCACCCAGCATTGCCGCTACCGGGTCACCCGGGATCACATTCAGGATAAAAAATGTGATCAGGGAGATGGAAAAAATAATGCCGACAGCCAGGGCCGCCCGCTTTATGATATATCGGATCAAGCGATCTCCTCCTTTGTTTTTAAGTGATTGAAACAGAAAAGGGAGTCCGGCATGCCGGACTCCCACGCGCCGGAGCGCTTTTTGATTTCACTTACTGATTCTGTGCTGCGGTATCTACATCCACATTCCAGAAATGATAGATCAGGTTGCCCACCTTGTAGTTCTTCACATACGGTTTTGCGATGAACTGGGACTGCGGATAATACAGCGGGATGCATGCGTAATCTTCCTGGGACAGGATCTTATCTGCCTCTTTGTACATATCTGCACGAGCAGTCTCGTCGGTAGACTTTCTTGCCTCATCCAGGAGCTTGTCAAAATCTTCGTTCTTGTAGAATACACCCTGTGCGTCAGATCTGTTGGAATAGAAGTAGTTGTACATCTGGAAATCTCCATCCGGATACAGCGCATTCCAGGTAGTGCCGGTCATCGGGATCTTTCCTGCGGTTCTGTCAGAGTTGTAGGTTGCGTTATCGACCACAGTCAGCTCCATGTTGATGCCAACCTCAGCCAGATAACCCTGAATGGCGGAAAATACAGCCTGGTCAGCCTGACGGACCTCTGCGTTGATCGTGAAGCCGTCTGCGTAACCGGCCTCTGCCAGGAGTGCCTTTGCCTGCTCCGGATCATACTCGTATACAGAGAGAGAATCGTCATGTCCAGGAATGCCGTTATTTAAGTAAGAGGTAGCCGGAATACCTGCTCCGTTTAACACTGCGCTGACCAGCTCCTCACGGTTGATGGCCAGAGAGATAGCCTTTCTTACGTTCACATCACTTAAGTACTGATCCTTTAAGTTCATGGAGATAAAGGAGGTACCAAGCGGATGGTAAGCGGTGATCTCATCTGCATAGTTTGTCTCGTACTGGCTTAACAGGCTTGCATTTAAGTCTGCCAGGTCAATATCACCATTCTCGTATGCGATCAGCTTGGTCTGGTCATCATCGTAGAAGATGATATCCAGCTCGTCTAAGTTTACCTCACCGCCGTGGTAATCCTCATTCTTTACAAGAACAACCTGGGTGGTATCATCGTTTTCTGCAATCTTGTACGGACCGGTACCGATCAGATCGGTGCCAAGGCCCCAGTTCTCACCGGCTGCGGTACATGCGTCCTCCGGGAAGATATCTGCGTAGGAGGTACCAATGTTCTTTACAAACGGTGCAAATGGATACTCGAGCGTGATGTTGAAGTGATAATCATCCACGATCTCAAAGCCGGCCAGCTCGGTGGCATTTCCTGCCAGCATATCCTGTGCGCCTTTGATCATGTTGAAGTAAGCAGTGCTCTTTGCTGCGGTAGCCGGAGTAAACATACGCTCAAAGGTGAATTTGACATCCTTACTGGTCAGCTCGGTGCCGTTGGTGAAGTGTACGCCCTGCTTTAACTCAAAGCTGTAGGTCAGCCCGTCGTCAGAAACTGTTGGAAAATCGGTGATCAGCACCGGCTCCTCGTTGTTATCATCGTCAAAGCGAAGCAGGCTCTCCGTTACCTCATCTGCGATGGATGCCGCTCTGGAACTGGTAGAGGTCTGCATATCCAGACCATCTCCTGCGTTTGCCTGGCCAAAACGCAGCACCTTCTTTGCGCCCTCCCCGCCTGCGCTCTCAGAACTGCTTTCTGCTGCAGCGCTGTTCTGATCTGCTGCTGCGGTACTCTCAGAAGTCTTGCCTCCGCAGCCGCTTAAAGCCAGGGCTGCAACACTGGCGGATACCAGAGCCGTTAAAAATTTCTTTCTCATAATATTTCTCCTCTCTTGTGGAACTATGATGAAACAAAAAACCGGAACCCCCGGAGATCCGGGGAATTCCGGTTGCTTTACGGAGATAGAGAGATTTGAACTCTCGCGCCGGTTGCCCGACCTACCGCATTTCGAGTGCGGACCCTTCAGCCACTTGGGTATATCTCCATTTGTCACCTGTACTGTAACACTGTAACGCAGTAACTCATGTATTATACACGAAAAATGGCCGGTTGTAAATATCTCTGTCTCTATTTTTAAAGGAATTCTTACTTTCCAAAATAAGCATCCACTCCGTCTGCCAGGCCGGTTCCCAGCTGATCCAGGGTTGACGCGGAATGGTCGGAAGCGCCGTCTCCCAGCTCGATATCAATCGAAGGAATTGTGGAGTAGGAAGTCTGGGTCAGATCCATCTCCATGCTGCCGCCGGAGAAAATCTTCACGCCTGCATTCTTCAGACCTGCCACAAGGCTCTCACCCAGGGCATTATGCTGCTGCCAGTGGGAAGCCACCGGCTCCATGGCGCGGTAGGATGCCACATTGGGAACACTCATATAAAAGGCGCCCTTGTTGCTTTTCGTGGAATCCCAGTGCAGGGCAATGTGGCAGTCTGCCAGGTTATTTGCCAGCACAGTACGGGCCACGTTGTCCAGCTGGACATCATCACTCTCGCGGATCATCAGTACATCATAACCGCGGGCCAGAAGCTTATCTTTTAATACCCTGGCCATAGACAGGGTTACCTTCGCCTCCGGGGTTCCGTCCGCAAAGGTCATGCCGCCGGATACAGCTACCGCTGTGGTGGCACCGGCGCTGGTGGTTCCGCTGGTCACCTTCGGAGTTCCGTCCGGATGGCACTGGGTCTTCACACTGCTGCCGCCCTTGGTTCCGTGACCGGCATTGACGCAGACTACTTTATTCTTACGGGATGCCGCCTCAGAGCGGTAGAGCACAGCCTTGCCACTGTTGATCTTCGACATGGAAGCGTACTTCCAGTCCATATTCAGGCCCACCTCACCTGCACTCTGGGAAGCAGATGCTGAACTGCCTGCCTCTGCATTCTGGCCGGAGGCTGCAGCCGTTTCTGCCGGCTTTTCTGTTGTAAGATAGCCAGACGCCGCATAGCAGGTCTTTCCCTCGTATTTCACCCGGCTCCAGGTTCCGTTGTCACCGGTGCGTTTCAGCGCAGTTCCGTTTGCAGGAGCTGCGATCACCTCTGTGCCCGGTGCCGGAGAAACCCGCAGGTTTAAGGTCGTTGCTTTCACATACACGATCTCATCCCGCGTTTCCATAGTCGGTGCTGACTCTGTTGTCCGTTCTGCCTTTTTCTCACTGATTCCGGCTGTCTGGTCCGGTGCGTCCTGACCGGTCGCATCTGTCCCTGCCTGAGCTGCTGCATCTGTTCTGACCTGGGCCACAGTTTCTGCTGCGGTTCCCGACACGTCTACTTTCTCATATTTTGACTGACACCCGGCTGTCATAAGCATAACCGCCGCTGCCGCCCCAAGTAATACACTTCTTTTTTTCATCGGATGATGGTTCCTCCCCCTACAACATAGTCTCCATCGTAAAATACCACAGCCTGTCCCGGGGTTACCGCCCGGACCGGCTCTGAGAACCGGCACTGCACCAGATCTTCACCAATTTCTTCAATGACGCAGGGCGCCCCCTTGTGGCTGTAGCGGATCTTGGCACTTACCTCCATGGGCTTTCCGTGCAGGCCGTCAACTGCCATCCAGTTTAACTTGTTGCAGACCAGGGAATCCGTGAACACATCGCCTGCCTCACCAATAACAACCTCGTTGGTCTCCGGCCGGATCTCCGTCACGAATACCGGATGCCCCATGGCAAGGTTTAAGCCCTTTCTCTGGCCAATGGTATAATGGGTGATACCCTCATGACGGCCGATGACCGTGCCGTCTGCCGTCACAAAATTGCCAGGTCCCGGCACATTTTCTGCCTCGCGCTCAATAAATCCGGCATAGTCATTGTCCGGAATAAAACAGATTTCCTGGCTGTCTGCCTTGTGGGCCACCTGCAGGCCGATATCCTCCGCGATCTGACGGATCTGGTCTTTCGTGTACTCGCCCACCGGCATAAGCGTATGGGAAAGCTGCTCCTGGGTCAGATTGTACAGCGCATAGGTCTGATCCTTTGCCGCAGTAGCAGATTTCTTTAAGGAATATCTGCCGTTTGGCAGCTGCTCTACCCGCGCATAATGACCGGTAGCAATATAATCTGCCCCAATGTCGAGGCTTCGCTTTAACAGGGACTCCCACTTTACATAGCGGTTGCAGGCAATACAGGGATTCGGAGTCCGCCCGCATAAATACTCGCCCACAAAATAGTCCATGACATTGTCCCTGAACTCCTTTTTAAAGTTCATGACATAATAGGGGATCTCCAGCTGCCATGCAACACGTCTTGCGTCATCAACGGCAGAAAGACCACAACAGCCTCCGTTTTCCTGCTGCGCGCTCTCCTCTTCATCCTGCCAGATCTGCATGGTGACGCCAATAACGTCATACCCCTGTTTCTTTAAAAGCCAGGCGGCAACCGATGAATCGACGCCGCCTGACATTCCAACTACTACCTTCTTTTTATTTTCTGCCTGAATCAATACTCTTCTTCCTCTTCCTCTTCGCTGATGTCAGACTTCGGCTTCTCCAGACCTTCGATCTTGATGCCGTTCTTCTCAGCGTAATCCCACAGAGCTGCATGAATGGCTTCCTCTGCCAGTAAGGAACAATGCACCTTCACCGGCGGAAGTCCGTCCAGGGCCTCCATAACGGCTTTGTTGGTTACTTCCAGGGCTTCCTGAATGGTTTTGCCCTTAACCATCTCGGTAGCCATGCTGCTCGTTGCAACTGCTGCGCCGCAGCCGAAGGTTTTGAACTTACAGTCCCGGATGATACCGTTGTCGTCAATGTCAAGGTAGATTCTCATGATATCGCCGCATTTTGCGTTGCCGACCGTGCCGACACCACTGGCATTCTCAATCTCACCGACATTTCTCGGATGCTGGAAATGATCCATAACTTTATCTGAATACATAGTGTTTATCTCCTTTTCTTATGAAAACCAATTACTTTGCCTGATGCTTGATAAAATCCTCATACAACGGGGACATGCTGCGCAGTCTTGCCACGATTGCCTTTAAGCTGTCTACGGTATAATCGATATCTTCCTTTGTGGTTTCCTCACTTAAGGTCAGACGCAGGGAACCATGCGCGATCTCATGAGGAAGTCCGATGGCCAACAGTACATGAGACGGATCCAGAGAACCGGAAGTACATGCAGAGCCGCTGGAACCGCAGATTCCCTTATCGTCAAGCATGATCAGCATGGACTCACCCTCGATGAACTGGAAGGAGAAGTTTGCGTTGTTCGGAAGACGGTTCTCGCGTCTGCCATTGATGCGTGCGTATGGGATCTCAGCGATAACGCGATCCATCAGATAGTCACGCAGCTCGCTCTCGTATTTGATGCGCTCTTCCATGTTTGCAGCAGCAATCTCCGCTGCCTTGCCAAAGCCTACGATACCCGGAACATTCTCGGTACCTGCACGGCGTTTGCGCTCCTGTGCACCGCCATGGATGAAGGAACGGATCTTCACACCGGTGCGGATGTAAAGGAAGCCAATCCCCTTCGGTCCGTTGATCTTGTGGCCGCTGGCACTCATCATGTCGATGTGTAAATCATCTACGTTGATCGGTACATGTCCATATGCCTGTACGGCATCGGTGTGGAACAGAATGCCGTGCTCCTTTGCGATCTCGCCAATCTCTTTGATCGGCTGGATGGTTCCGATCTCGTTGTTTGCAAACATAACAGAAATGAGAATGGTAGTCGGGCGGATAGCCTTCTTCAGCTCATCTAATTTCAGAACGCCGTTCTCGTCTACATCGATATAAGAAACCTCGAAGCCATGGTTCTCCAGCCACTCACAGGTATGCAGAATGGCATGGTGCTCGATCTTGCTGGTAATGATATGGTTTCCCTTGCTCTTGTAAGCCTCTGCGGTTGCCTTTAATGCCCAGTTGTCAGACTCGCTGCCGCCGCCGGTGAAATACAGCTCGTTTGTCTTTGCGCCGATGGACTTTGCAATAGCCTCACGGCCTGCCGCAACTGCCTTCTTCGGCTCATCAGAGAAGCTGTAGATAGAGGACGGGTTGCCATAAAACTCCGCAAAATATGGAAGCATAGCCTCAACTACTTCCGGTCTGGTCTTGGTTGTTGCCGCATTATCCAAATAGATTGTTTTCTTCATATATAGATCCACCTTTCTGGAAAAATTACGATGATGATATCCGGCCGTCCGCGCACGCAGCCAGCCAGCCTTTCTTCATGACAATCCTTATTATAATCTTCATTTCATAGTATTTCAATAGGAATTAACAAATTTATGAAAATTTTTATCGATTTCCCGAAAAAGTACAACCAGAAATCCTGTTTTAGAGCGTATCTGTGGTATAATCATACTAATCTATATTATGATTTTTCACAAGGAGGGTTTATATGAACTACCCGGAAATCCGTTATTTAGAGCGGCTTGCTGACCTGTATCCAACCATCGCATCCGCCTCTACCGAAGTCATCAACATGGAGGCGATCTTAAACCTCCCGAAGGGAACAGAACACTTTCTTACCGACATTCACGGGGAAGATGAAGCATTCGCCCATGTACTCAAGAACGGTTCCGGATCCGTGCGGCGCAAGGTCAACGAAGTATTCGGAAATACCCTGTCCCATCAGGACAAGCGCACCCTTGCAACACTGATCTATTATCCGAGAGAAAAAATGGACCAGATCTTAAAGGTAACCGAGGACAAGGATGAGTGGTTCCGCATCACCCTCTACCGTCTCATTGAGATCTGTAAGCGCGCGGCCAGTAAATACACCCGCTCCAAGGTCCGCAAAGCCATGCCGCCGGATTTTGCCTACGTTCTGGAAGAGCTGATCACCGAAAAAGACGACAGCGTCGATAAAGCTTCCTATTACAACGCCATCGTCAACACGATCATCCACGTTGGCCGCGGCCGGGAATGCATCATCGCCATGAGCCAGCTGATCCAGCGTCTCGTCATCGACCACTTACATATCGTAGGCGACATCTTCGACCGAGGCCCTGGTCCTCACAAGATCATGGACAAGCTGATGGACTATCACTCCGTAGATATCCAGTGGGGAAACCACGATGTTCTGTGGATGGGTGCTGCCGCAGGCCAGCCTGGCTGCATTGCCAACGTCATCCGTATCTGCGCCCGCTACGGCAACCTGGATATCTTAGAGGATGGGTACGGCATCAATCTGCTGCCGCTTGCCACCTTCGCCTTAAATACCTACAAGGATGATCCCTGCACCTGCTTTAAGTTAAAGGGTTCCAATGAACTGAACCAGTACGAGGTTGAGGTCAACTTAAAGATGCACAAGGCAATCTCTATCATCCAGTTTAAGGCTGAAGGCCAGCTCATCAAGGAGCACCCGGAATACCACATGGAGCAGCGCAATCTCCTGCATCGCATCGATTACGAGCATGGTACGATCACCATGGATATGCCGGACGAGAACGGCAATCTGGTGCCGCACACCTACACCCTGTTAGACAACAACTTCCCCACTATCGACCCAAAAGATCCTTATGCCTACACCCCGATCGAGGCTGATATTATGGACCGCTTAAGTAAGGCCTTTCTGAACTGTGAAAAGCTTCAGCAGCATGTCAGATTCCTGCTGGCCAAGGGAAGTCTGTATAAGATTTACAACGGAAATCTTCTCTACCATGGCTGCATTCCGTTAAACGCAGACGGAAGCTTCCAGGAAATCGAGATCAATGGTTCCTGCTTCCACGGCAGGGCGCTCTATGATATTCTGGAAAGCTACATCCGCAAAGCTTTCATGGGCGTTTCCGATCGCGAAAAACGTCTTGGCCGGGATATCATGTGGTACATCTGGCTGAATAAAGACTCACCGCTTTTTGGCAAGGACAAAATGGCTACGTTCGAGCGCTACTTCCTGGCTGAAAAAGAAACACACACTGAAAAAAAGAATCCATACTACCGCTATCTGGAAGACGAATCCGTAGTCAACCATATCCTTACGGAGTTCGGTCTTCCGGAAACCGGAAGCCACATCATCAACGGTCATGTTCCGGTCCGTTCCAAAAATGGCGAGAGTCCTGTCAAATGCGGCGGCAAAATTCTGGTCATCGACGGCGGCTTTTCCAAGGCCTACCAGAAAGAGACCGGTATTGCCGGATACACGCTGACCTATAACTCCTACGGTCTGATCCTTTCGGCCCTGGAGCCGTTCGAATCCACCGAAGCAGCAATTGAGCGTGAGATTGATATCCACTCCGACAGTGTCATCGTCCGCCATGCCGACCGCAGAAAGCTGGTAGGTGACACCGACACCGGTGCTGTGCTCCGGGAGAAGATTGCGGATCTCGAGCAGCTTCTTATGGCATACCATAGCGGACTTCTGGTGGAACGTTATGTGAAAAACTAAATCTAAGCCAGTTCTGATTCCGGCCGGAATCTCATATCCTGTAATAAGATTTCCGGCCGGGGGCTGCTTTTATGTTGTTCTGTTCCGATCTTTCCGAAAAAAAACGCGCCTTTCTCACCGGCACGCTGCTGCTCACCGCTGCCGGCTTTCTCTGCCGCCTCCTGGGCTTTTTCTACCGTATTTTTCTTTCCCGTACCATCGGAGCCGAGGGGCTCGGCATCTACAATATGGTACATCCAGTCTACGGCATCTGCTTTGCCCTCTGCGGCGGCTCCATCCAGACTGCCCTTTCCCAGTACATAGCTGCCCATGAAAGCCAGGGGCGAAAAGTCTTTCGCACCGGCCTTACTATCTCCATGGTGCTCTCTGGCATTCTCGCCTTTCTGATCTGCCAGTATCCGGCCTGGATTGCCTCCCATATTCTCATAGAACCGCGTTGTGCGCCGTATCTTCCGGTCATGGGGCTTTCCCTGCCCTTTGCTTCGTTTCACGCCTGTGCCAACGGCTACTGCTACGGTTCCCAGAAATCCCGGGTTCCCGCATTTTCCCAGGTGGCCGAGCAGGTCGTCCGCATGAGCCTGGTTTTCCTGATCGCCGGGAAATGGGCGGCAGAGGGCACAGAGATCACCGTACGGCTGGCTGTTTACGGTCATCTGATCGGAGAGATCGGAGCGGCATCCTTTAACCTGCTGTGCCTGGGGCTGTTTCCGCCCCAGGGCCGAAACATGGAGCAGGCAGAAGAGAGTTCCTGTCTCATGCCCCTCATGACCCTGGCGCTCCCCCTCATGGGAAACCGCCTGATTTTAAATCTCCTAGCTGGCGCCGAGGCTGTCTGGATCCCCAACCGCCTGCAGATGTCAGGCTTAAGCGATGCTGAGGCATTTTCCGTTTACGGCATTCTCACCGGCATGGCCCTGCCCTTCATCCTGTTTCCCTCTGCCATCACCAACTCCATTGCCGTCCTTCTGCTCCCCAGCGTGGCAAAGGATCAGGCTGAAGGCCGCACAGAAAGTATTTCCGGAAGTGTTTCCATGGCGCTGCGCTACAGTCTCTACATGGGGATCCTCTGTATTGGCATCTTTGTACTGTTCGGATGTCCACTAGGTATCAGCGTATTCAAAGAAGAACAGGCCGGACACTGTATGCAGATTCTGGCATGGCTCTGTCCCTTTCTCTATCTGGCCGCCACCATGGGCAGCATCTTAAACGGCCTGGGCTGCACCCGCACCACCTTTCTGCAAAGTGTTGCCGCCATGCTCCTGCGGCTTGTCTTTGTTGTAGCAGGTATCCCGCTTTTCGGAATCTACGGTTATCTCTGCGGCATGCTGATCAGCGAGATATTCCTGGCTCTGGCACACCTGTGGTCCTTAAAGCGGCGGATCCCTTTCATCTGGAATGCCCGTGATATGATCGCAAAACCTGCTTTCTTTTTATTTCTCGCCACCGGCATCCACTATTTTATAGCCGGATTCCTGCCCACACCCTCCGGCACCATGCCGCTGTTTCTCAAAACCTCCGGGCAGATCCTGCTCTTGTCATCCTGTTACGGTGTACTGCTTCTGTATGCGCACATTCTGAGGAAATAAAAAGAAAAAGGCCTGTCGCAAAATTGCCCCCAGAGCATTCCACATAGAGGGGACAATTTTACAACAGGCCTGCCGATTTGTCCTATATTCACTCAAACTTATCTTCACCTGAAGCTCAGCTGGTAAATTCCATCTTTTTCTGTTCTTCTTTTTCCATCCGCTTCTGCGCTTCCTTCTCCGCCTGCTCCTTTTCCAGCTGCTCCTGCCGCTGCTGCTTAATACGGCGGAAATAGGAGCTCATCTCATCGGCCATGCCGGCCAGTCGGTTTAAGAGCGTAGAAAAGTCGGAAAGCATTTCGTCATCCTGGTAGTACGGATACACAATATCGTGATCGATCTCGCTCCAGCCTTCTTCAAACAAAGTTCTTCCCTGGATTTCCACGTAATAGCCCTTATATTTGATGATATAGTGAAGAGATCGGTAAATACCATCCGATTTGATGTCGATGAGTTTTTTATCGTAGATACGGGTATCACCGGTACGACGGTACACCTTCGGCCGCTCCGCAATGTAATAGTGCTCCGGATC
>ERZ773149.1846-NODE-1846-length-16238-cov-3.772539_pt1 | contig 16238 bp, 9 predicted proteins | sample MGYA00511081_ERZ773149 | MGnify/ENA primary metagenome ERZ773149 (study PRJEB29015, sample SAMEA2737846) | human gut metagenome | biome: human gut; feature: human-associated habitat; material: faeces | place: China | collected 2012 ...
TCGACTCGCTGGTATCGAACCCGGCAAGTCTGGTCAGCGTATTGCAGGCCACGGTTACGACGATTCGCGGTGCACATGTGAGCTCGGATGACCCGGCATGGGGATACACGGTCAATGGCGCATATGAGAGCAAGGACGATAAGGGTAATACCACAACCAAGTATGCCCTGAACGCCGGCGGTTTCGCTGGTTCGTTGCAGGCCGCGATCCTCGGTGACAAGGATTCCGCCAAAGGCACCGGCAGTGAAGCGGATCCGAACAATGATCCGGCTTCTCTTACTGTTAACGGGCTGCGCGCTGTTGAAGGCGGGCAATACGCCGGTGGCTTCTTTGGCCTTGCTGATATATCCAGCGTCGCTTCCGTCGGCGGCGGCGAGGCCGGCGATAAGCAGAATACCAACCTGCTGCTCAAACTGCTCAAGGTCGGCAACGTGGGCGTGCTCGAATCATTCCGCACCTTCATCTATGACGGTCAGGTCAACGGCGTGAGCGACGGCATCCAGATTGTCGCCCATGATTCCACCACAAAGGGCATGCTTGACTCGAAGCGTTACACCGGTGCGGCCGGTGGCTTCGGCGGTGGACTGATCAATGGCTCTGTGAAGCAGTCTGCGGTCACCAAACTCAACAGTGTGACCGGCGTGAACTACGTGGGCGGCTTCATCGGGCATCTTGGCAAATCCGGCACGGTCGCCGCCGACAATGCACAACTCGGCACGGATGCGCTCAATCTGCTTGGTGCCACGGCCGGCGTACTTGACATCTGGGGCTCGCACGTTGGCGATTCGCGCGTCATCGGCATCCCGGACGGTTATACCGTCACCGCCACACACCATGGCGACAATTACGGCAAAGCCACCGACAAGGCTACCGGACGCGAGGTCGCAGGCGGTTTTGTTGGATACGCGGATTTGGCCAGGGTGAAGGGCTGCACGTCTGACAATCTCAAGAAGGTCACTAGCGGTGAGATTGCCGGCGGATTCGTCGGTGAAACCAGCCGTGCCTATTTGGTTGACGCGAAGGTCAACTCTGTACTTGTGGAACTGCTGCTGCATGTGGTGAACGCGCTGGTCAAGCTCCTGTACCTCGACAAGGCGGAACAGGTCGGCGTCATCGATTTAGGCAAGTGGTTCCCGGCCATCTTCGGCAAGGTATTCGATCTCAAGGTGCTTTCGGAAGGCGACGTGCTGTACGTGAACCTGTTCGGACTGAAGGTGAGCGTTGCTCTGTCCAAGGCTGATGATGAAAACCAGCAGCAGACCGACGTGGCGATTGTCACCATCGGCGATAGTGTCATCAAACTGCCTTGCAGCAAAGACGGCATTGATATGGATGGGTCGGGCAGCAACCTGACCGTCCAGCTCATCAAGGGCAACCGTACTCGCGTGGAACAGTCCACCGTAACGGGCATCGCCAGTGGCTATGACGTGTTCGGCGGAGGGGCAACTCAGGATACCGACGGTGTGAAGGATCTTTCCACAGGCTACACGGGCGGCTTCGCCGGACTGAACGACGAGGGCGTGCTGGCAGACGACCACATGGTCTACGCCGACACGATCCGCGGTGCCAGCGGACTGGTCGACCCGTTCTCGAACACCAAGCTCAAGTCCGTATGGGACTTCAACACCATGAGCAACATCCTCGGACCGGTCGATGCCGGCAAGGGCGGCAAGGCATACAACACCTATCGCATTTACCGCAAGGCGGCCGCGAACGCTAGTGAGGCCCGCACCTCCACACAGGACGGCAACAAGATCTTCTCGCAGAAGAACACGGCAGACGATGCGCTGAACACCGGACTCGATCGTTGGGAAGTGAAGCTGTTCGACGTGGTCAACACATACGACAGCAGCGCTGTGCACAGCTCCGCATCCGGCGACGCCGGCACCACTTGGGTCGGCATTAAGGACGCCGTGGTCGACTCCACGGACGGCAGCACCAAGACGAAGCTCGATGCCTACCAGTCCCCGGCCAAGGCAGTGCTCATGCTCGACGCGACCGTGACCGACAACAACGGCGGACTCACCCCCGAACCGGACGACGGCCAGGACCCGTGCGGCAAGGACGGTTGCCGAACCATTGACCTGACCGTCCAGAAGGTATGGAAGGACGGCAACCTCGAACGGCCGCAGTCGGTCGAACTGAAGATCGCCGCGCACTATACCGATGGCAGTGGCAATACGGTGACGCCGCAGACGATTCAATGCTTCGGCGCGGATTGCACAACCGTGACGCAGAAGAATCCATGGACGGTGACGTTGGACTCCTCCGATGCCTCTTCCTGGAGCAACACCTGGCGCAAGGTGATTCAAGGACTGCCGGTCGCATTCGTGGATGGACAGGATGTCAACGGCAAGGACATCGTGCGTTACTACACGTACACCGTGGAAGAAACCGCCGTGACCTATAAGGACGGCGATACCACCAAGACCATCACGCCCGCGGAGGCCGGATACCAAGTATCGGTTTCCTACAACACCAAGGAACGCGTGGCCATTGTTACCAATGCGGCGTTGCTTCCGGATACGGGAGGCGCGGGCACGATGTGGTTCCTGATGTTCGGCTTGCTGCTTATGGGAGCTGGCGTGGCCTGGTACATGCGTAATCAACGCGTTCAATCCGGCACAGTCCGCTCGGGCTCCAGCCGTATACGAAAGCGAGGTGCCCATGCCGCGTGACGACCACATAGACAAACCGTACCTGCCAAACAGAAAAGATTTCCATTTAGAGGAAGGAACAGTAATGAAATCACTGATGAAAAGGGTTTTCGCTGCCGCTGCGGCGATTGCCACCGTATTTGGATTGGCTGCGACGACAGTCGCCACGGCCAACGCAGCGGATAAAGCCACGCTGACGGTCAGCACTAAAGACGCGAAGTTCGCCGGTAAGACCGTGAACGCCTACAAGATGTTCTCCGCCACCGTGAGCAGTGACGGCGGGGCTGTCTCCCACACGTTGACTGACGAGTGGAAGCCGTTCTTCAAGGACACTGCTTTCGACGGACTAACTGGTGTTACCGACGCGAACATCAACGATAAAGCAAACGACTACGTATCCAAGCTGTCTGAGAATAAACTGATTGCTTTCGCTGCCAAGGCATCGAACTGGGCGCAGACCAAGACCAACAACATCCAGGCTGGCGCGACCGCTATGGTATCTAAGACTGCTACCACGGACGGTAAGTACACTGCGACGTTCACTAATCTCGACTACGGCTACTACGTGGTCGCTGTGCCGGGTGCGACCTTGGCCAACGCCAGTAGTCAATACGCCACGCTAGTTTCCGTTGATCGCACCAATGTGAATACCGACATTAAGGGCGCCCTGCCTACCGTCGACAAGAAGGTACAGGTAAACGGCACTGGTCAGAACGCCACCGACGCGAAGATCGGTGATACCCTGACATTCACCCTGACTTCCACTATTCCGGACATGTCCGCCTATAGCACCTACACCTTCAACTTCAAGGATACGTTGTCTAAGGGCCTCACCTTTGGACAAGTCACTTCCGTTACGGTCGCAGGTGTGACTAGTCCACTGACCGTGGACACTGACTACACCGTCACCACTCCTACGGCCTCCAACAACAATACGCTTACTGTCGCCATGAAGGACTTCAAGACCAAGCAGCAGGCCAATGCCGGCAAGAAGATCACCGTCACCTACACGGCCACGCTGAACAAGGATGCTGTTGTGGGCGGTCATGGTAACACCAACTCCGCAACGATTCAGTACTCCAACAACCCGAGTACCGGTGGCACCGGTGAGTCCGAACCCAGCAAGGTTCGCGTCTTCACTTATGGCTTCACCGTCGATAAGTACACTGGTGACAATTATAATGATGCCGCTACTCGACTTGCTGGTGCTGAGTTCACACTCGCACCTAAGAACGGCGACGCTATGAGCTTCGTGCAAGTCACTGCCGGTAGTGCGACCGCGAACGCTGTATACCGTGTAGCTAAGGCTGATGAGACAGGTACTACGACTATCACCACTCCTGCAAGCGGTAAGGTTGACTTCCAGGGACTGAAGAACGGCGAGTACACGCTCACCGAGACCGAAGCGCCGGCCGGCTACAACAAGCTCGCCAGCGCCATCGGCGTGAAGGTTGAAGGCCAGAACGACGGCACTGACACCACGAATGCCACCGTCCACATCACCTACGACAACGACAATGGCAGCAGCAACTACGACCAGCCCGCATCGAACGGTGTCATCCCGGTCCGGAACAAGTCCGGTGTTGTCCTGCCTGGCACTGGTGGCATGGGTACCATCGCCTTCACGGTGATTGGTGTGCTGGTCATCGCGCTCGGCGTTGCCTGGACTCTCAAGCGCAAGAACGCCTGACGAGCATGGCCGTGTTTTGGGCGTGAAGGGCACACACCCGCTACGCCCACAACACGGTTTCCTCGCGAAAAGAACGCTCGATGAAACGACTGCGCAACATCCTGCCCGTACTGGTCATTCTCGGTGGAATGCTCATTCTGTTCTATCCGACGATCAGCAACTTCCTCATCATGCGCAACGCCAGCCGCGCCGTAAATAACTACGACGCCAGCGTTGAAGCATTGAGCCAGGAACAGTACCAGAAGGTGCTGGATGCTGCGCACGCCTATAACGAAAAACTCGCCCAGAACGATGCAGGAGAGACCGACGCTCTTGCCAGTGCCGTCAATTCCGCATCCACGGACGAGGAATACAACAGTCTGCTCAATATTGACGGTGACGGCATGATGGGATACATCACTGTGCCTAAGCTCGAGGAGACCTTGCCGATTTATCACGGTACTTCCGAGAAAGTGTTGCAATCCGGCATCGGGCATCTCGAACAGACCTCACTGCCAGTTGGTGGCGCGTCCACTCATGCGGCGCTGTCTGGCCACCGGGGCTTGCCCACGGCAAAACTGTTCACGGACTTGAACCTTATGAAAAAAGGCGACAAGTTCTACATCACAATACTTAAAGACACGTATGCGTATCAGGTCGATAAGATCATTACCGTTCTGCCGACCGATACCAAACAACTGGCAATTGAGCCCGGCAAGGATTTGGTCACGCTCATCACTTGTACGCCGTATGCGGTCAATACGCATCGGCTGCTGGTGCGTGGCCATCGCATCCCATACACGCCGCAGCAGCAGGATGACGCCAAATCCACGTTCCACGTGGACATTCCACTGCAGTACTTGTTGCCGTCTCTTGCACTGATTGCCTTGCTCATCGCATGGCATTTATGGCAGCGTCATGAGCGGCGACGCCGGCAGAGTGGGAGCACCAAGGTCGCATCTGGTGATTCTGACTCTGCGGATATCGAGCCGGACGGTGACTTGCCTCCTCAGCCAGACAGTACAAATAGCCAATCACATTCATCATGGCGGAAAGGACCGGGCAGACATGTTAGACCTGCATAGCGGAAGCGAGTATGGTGCGGCGCGCATTGCTGCCATGATTGCCGCCGCCGTTACTATCGTCCTCACTGTTCTTGCAGCCTTCGGCTCTATGGTGCCGTATGCGCAAGCTGATTCTTTCGGCGCTCTCACCATCAATGCCGTATGGGGCCGAGACACGGCTTCGCCCAAATTGCTTGCCGGCGATACCTATTCCATCGTGCGCGTCGCCACCGTCACAACGAACAATGATGGTAGCGTCTCCTCATATAAAACCGTCGGCGATTTTTCCGGCCTCACTGCCGATTGGGAACGCCTGACATCAAGTGAATATCACGATGCGGCCAAGAAGCTCGCTACGCACGCGGCGAAAAACAAGCTGTACCAGCATTCCGGCACCACTAACGTAGCTGGTCAGCTCACTTTCCAGAATCTGCCGCTCGGCCTATATCTGGTCTCCCGCACGAGCTCGGCGAAAGCCAACAAAGCATACGACTGTGATCCGTTCCTCATCTCGATTCCTGGCAGTGGAGGCACATCCGCTGATCTCAACATCACAGTAGAGCCGAAATTTAGCACTGGAACTCCTGTTGTCCCGCCCGAAAATAACCCGAGCGAGGAGCCGGGCAATCCTGGCCTTATCGGTCGTACGGGTGCCGCCGTAGGCAGCATCGCCGCGGCAGCGGGGCTCATGTTACTTGTTGCGTTCATTTTGTTCAGATTGCGCATGAGGCGTCGCATACGGGACGTCAATTCGGCCGGCAAATCCCATACAGATGATTTATTCGTATGCGAGAATAACGCGCCGAAGTCGCCGCTACTCGCTGCACTTCCCAAGCACCACGTAGAATCGAACACATGGAGTTGAACGATTTGCCTCAGATGGATCCGCGCGCGCTGAAGGCCACGTCCGTCAAAGCCGAAGACGAACATGCCAGTTCAGCTGAGCCGCAAGCATTGAAGATCACCGCCGCCAGCTCGAACCCGAAGATGTTCACGCTGCCCTGGCATAAGCCCCTGGCCACCTGGCCCGAGGACCTGCTGGCCAACCTGCCGCGAGGCATCTCCCGCCACGTGGTGCGTTTTGTGCACGTGGGCGACGAGGTGTACGCCATGAAAGAGATCACCCGTCAGGTGGCCGAGCGCGAGTATGAGATTCTGCGCCGACTGCAGAAGCTCGAGTTGCCGACCGTCATCCCGATTGCCGTGGTCACCGGTCGTCATGACCGCAACGGCGAACCGCTGGAAGCGATTCTGGTCACCCGTCACCTGAAGTTCTCACTGCCGTACCGCGCGCTGTTCGCCCGCAATCTTCAGCCGGATACTGCCGAGCGTTTGATCGACGCCCTTGCCGTGCTGCTGGTTCGCCTGCACTTGGCCGGCTTCTACTGGGGCGATGTGTCGCTGTCGAACGTCCTGTTCCTGCGTGATGCCGACGCGTTTTCCGCCTTCCTGGTGGACGCCGAAACCGGTGATTTGCAGGTGCAGCTTACCGATGGCCAGCGTGAATACGATATCGACTTGGCTCGCACCAACATCATCGGTGAATTGATGGATTTGGCTTCTGGCCGTCTGCTGCCGAGCGACGTGGACGAGATCGAGGTGGGCAACCGTCTGGTCGACCGCTACCACTCGTTGTGGAGCACGCTGACCGACACCGACAAGTTCGGCCCGGATGAGATGTGGAAGATCGAGCAGCGCGTCAACAAGCTCAACGACCTGGGCTTCGACGTGGACGAGCTGGAGATGAAGACCGCGGAGGACGGCAAACGTGTGCTGGTCCGCCCGCGCGTGGTCGATGCCGGCTATGCGTCGCGCAAGCTTCTGCGACTGACCGGTTTAGATGTGCAGGAGAATCAGGCGCGGCGCCTGCTCAACGATCTGGATGCGTACCGTGCCTCCACGTGGCGTGAAGGCGAGGAGTTGGAGATCGTCGCCACCGATTGGATGCGTGAGGTGTATGAGCCGACCGTGCGTATGATTCCACGTGAATATCGTTCGCAGATCGAGCCGGCACAGTTCTTCCATGAGGTGCTGGATCACCGCTGGTTCCTTGCCGAGAAGGCCGGCCACGACGTGCCGATGGGCGAGGCTGTGGAAAGCTACATCCAATCCGTGCTGCCGAACTACAAGCTGGATGACAAAGCCGTGAACGAGCTCAACGCTGAAGCGGATTCCGGCGTGGTCGACGATGAGGCGAATTACGACAAGCCCATCGACGATGATGATTACAATCCCGACGACGATCCTGATGCCGCGGTGTGGAGCCACTGATATGTGGAGCTGCTGAGCGGAACCGGACGGGGTGGTGCGCCGATTGCGGCGGCCACCCCGATTTTCGTTCCGCTCGATGACCCCGCCGGCAGCAGGGGGGATATGGGTATTACTTCGTGGCGGCTGCCGCTGCTTCGCGACGGGCGCGGGCGACCGCGTACAGGCTGATACCGGCTGCGACCGAGGCGTTCAGAGACTCCACCATGGACGTGATCGGAATGCCGGCGATCGCGTCGCACGACTCGCGCACGAGTCGGCTCAGTCCCTTGCCTTCCGAACCGAGCACGACGATCAGCGGATCGGTCTCGAAACCGGTTTCGCCGACCAGCTTATCGCCGCCGCCGTCTAGGCCGACCGTGTAATATCCACGTTCGCGCATGCTTTCGATGGCCTTGGTGAGGTTCACCACGCGAGCCACCGGGATATGCGCCGCGGCACCGGCCGATACCTTCCATGCGGCAGCGGTGACCGAAGCGGAACGACGCTCCGGCAGAATCACGCCGTTGGCACCGAAGGCGGCGGCCGAACGAATCGCCGCACCCAGGTTCTGCGGGTCGGTCACGCCGTCGAGCGCGATGAACAGCGGTCGTGCGTTGATGCGCGCACTCGGCGAATTCACCACGTCCATGGCCTTGGCCTTGCGCTCGGCGATATCCGCCAGCTCGGCGAGAGACGAATACTGGTACGGCTGCACTTTGAGCACGACGCCCTGATGGTTCGACGACCGGGCGATGCGATCCATTTCCAGACGGTCGGCCTCCAGCAGGTGCAGGCTTTGTGCGCCGGCGAGCTTGATGATCTCGCGTGTACGGTCATCATGCTCGATACGTGTCGCGATATACAGCTGCATGCTGGGGACGCCGACGCGCAGCGCCTCCAGCACGGCATTGCGGCCGATGACCAGATCGTCCGAATCGGACGCGAACTTCGCGGCGCGACGGCGGGCTGCCAGTCGCGGATCTGCCATCTTGCGACGGTTCGTCGCCTGCTTGGCCTTGTATGCCTTGTGATACACGCGATCCTCGGCTTTGGGCGTCGGCCCCTTGCCGCGTAGCGCATTGCGGTGTTTTCCTCCCGACCCCTTGGTCGGACCTTTCTTGATTGCCATACGTGCCATTGTCCCAGACCCCCACGCCAAACAGCCATTCGCGGCGCGCGAATCGCCCCAATCCCCTGAGAGACTCGGTTTGCATTCCTAAGTGCGCGCCGGAACGCCGAGTGCGCGAACATAGGAACGCAGATCGCATAGTTTGCGTTCCTAAGTGCGCAGAGTTGTCGTTTCGGCGCGCACTTAGGAACGTAACGCAGCTCGTCCGGTTCCGAAGCCGCCGGAGTTCCTTGCCTTGGCACGTATGATGAATGCAGGATCGGGCGGCGTTATTCACACCCGGAGAGCCAGAAGGTCTTGCGATGGTCGATGTGAGCAGGGAGTGCTGCGAGCGGTATTTCGGCATGGACGACGAACTGTTCGATTACACCATGGCGACGCTCCGCTGGCTGCTCGCGCTGTGTGAGCGTGTCGCCTGAAATCGTTCGCGGAATGCGGATATTTGGACAACACGTAAAGGGCTGTTTCGCCAAGCGATGACGGGTTTGTGGAATAATGGCAACAGTATGCATCGGCAGCAGTTGCGCCGGTGCCCATAACCGCGCAGCTTTATCGAGATGACCGGGGGAGGGGACGATCCCGGTGATCGTGAGGGCTGACTACTCCGCGGCTATATCAAGGAGACCATTATGGTTGATCACACAAATGATCAATCCACAGGCGTGCAGTCGCAGGAAGGCCTGCTTCACGACGTCGATCCCAGCTTGACCGAGGCGAACGAAGTCGCCAAGGCGCTGGATGTGGATACCAATACCGGCCTGAGTTCCGCCGAGGCGCAGCGCCGGTTGGAGAAATTCGGCCCGAACCAGTTGGCCAGTGCGCCGCCCGTACCCAAGTGGAAGAAGTTCCTGGCGCAGTTCCAGGATCCGCTGGTGTACCTGCTGCTTGCCGCCACTGTCATCTCACTGATCGCATGGTTCATCGAGCGCTCGCACGGAACGGCCGGCGAAGTGCTGCCGTTCGACGCCATCGTCATCATCCTGATCCTGATCGTCAACGCGGTGCTGGGCTATATTCAGGAGGCCCGTGCCGAGCAGGCGGTGGAGGCGCTCGCCCAAATGACGGCACCGCAGACCTCCGTGCTGCGTGACGGCAAAATCGTGCACATCAACACCGCCGACGTGGTTCCCGGCGACATCGTGGTGCTTGGCGAAGGCGATACCGTCTCCGCCGACGGGCGTCTGTTCGCCGCCGCGTCGCTGCGCATCGCCGAGGCGAGCCTGACCGGCGAATCCGTGCCGGTGGGCAAGAAGCCCGACACGCTCGACTCCGCCAAGGCGCTGGGCGACCGCACCAATATGATTTTCAACGGCACGTCCGTCACTCAGGGCACCGGCCGCGCGATTGTGACCGGAACCGGCATGAACACGCAGGTCGGCAAGATCGCCGACATGCTGTCGCAGACCGATGACGAGGATACCCCGCTGCAGAAGGAGATGACCCACGTCTCCAAGATCCTGGGCATTGCCGTGTGCATCATCGCGGCCGTCGTGCTCGTCGCGCTGTTCATCACGCAGGGCTTCCACAAGATGCCCGACGATCTCATCGACTCGCTGCTGCTGGCCGTTTCGCTGGCCGTCGCCGCAGTGCCGGAAGGTCTTGCGACGATTCTGACGGTTGTTCTCGCGCTCGGCGTGCAGCGCATGGCCAAGCATAACGCCATCGTCAAGAAGCTGAGCTCTGTGGAGACGCTGGGATCCGCTTCGGTGATCTGCTCCGACAAGACCGGTACGCTCACGCGTAACGAGATGACCGTCGAGCGCATCGTCACCCCGAGCGGTGAAGTGCAGCTCACCGGCACCGGTTACGAGCCCAAGGGCAAGATGCTGGGCATGGGTGGCGACGCCATCGAGGAGAGCGCCCCGGTCAACGCCGAAGCCCTGCGCACCATCGCCGTCGGAGCGTTTGCCAACGACGGTGACTTGCGTCAGAACGATGCCGGCCAGTGGGAGATCGTCGGCGACCCGACCGAGGTGTCGCTCGTTGTCGCCTCCCGCAAGATCAAGGCCGACCGCGCCCTCGGCAAGCTCGACCGTGTGGCCGAGGTTCCGTTCACGTCCGAGCGCAAGCGTATGGCCGTGATCGGCAAGGACAGCAGCGACAACGGCAACCTGAGCGTCTATGCAAAGGGCGCGCCCGATGTGCTGCTCGGCTACTGCACGCGCATCGCGGTTGGCGACGCCGTCCGCCCGATGACCGAAGGCGACCGCCAGGAGATTCTCGCGACCGTCGAGCGTCTGTCCGGCGAGGCATACCGCACGCTGGGTGAGGCGTACCGCCCGCTCGGCACCACATCCCTGGCCGATATCCCCGGCATCAAGACCAATGCAGCCGGCCAGGTGACCGACATCTCCGAGCAGAGCGACGTCATCGAGCGTGACCTGATCTGGGCCGGCATGGTCGGCATCATCGACCCGCCGCGCACCGAAGTGCGTGATTCCGTGGCCGAAGCGCATCGCGCCGGCATCCGCACGGTGATGATCACCGGCGACCACCCGCTCACCGCGGCCCGCATCGCTTCCGATCTGGGCATCATCGAAAAGGGCGGCAAGGCCCTCACCGGCGATCAGCTCGACGCGATGCCCGACGAGGCGGCGTTCGACAAGGCGACTTCTGAGGTCTCCGTGTACGCCCGCGTGGCCCCCGAGCACAAGCTCAAGATTGTGGAGTCGCTGCAGCGCCAGGGCAACATCGCCGCCATGACCGGCGACGGCGTCAACGACGCCCCGGCCGTCAAGTCCGCCGACATCGGCGTGGCGATGGGCATCACCGGCACCGAGGTGACCAAGGAATCCGCGAAGATGATTCTCGCGGACGACAACTTCTCCACCATCGTTGCCGCCGTGCGCGAAGGCCGTGTGATCTTCGACAACATCCGCAAGTTCCTGCGCTACCTGCTGAGCTCCAACGTGGGCGAGGTGTTCACCGTGTTCGGCGGCGTCATGCTCGCCGGCGTGCTTGGCATCACGCAGCCGGGAACCACCGGTGTCGCTGTGCCGCTGCTCGCCACGCAGCTGCTGTGGATCAACCTGCTGACCGACGCCGCCCCGGCGCTCGCGATGGGTGTCGACCCGCAGACCGATGACGTGATGGCACGCAGCCCGCGCAAGCTCACCGACCGCGTGATCGACAGGGACATGTGGATCGATATCGCGTTCATCGGCATCATCATGGCGGCCGTCACCTTGATCGGCATGGACATGCACCTTGAAGGTGGCCTGTTCACCGACCGCTCCATCGGCGGCACCCACGAATTCCAGATGATCGAGGCCCGTACGATGGGCTTCACGATTCTCGTGTTCGCGCAGCTGTTCAACGCGATCGCATCGCGTTCCGCACGTCAGTCCGCGTTCGTCGGCCTGTTCTCCAACAAGTGGCTGTGGGGGGCGATCGGCCTGTCTGTCGTGCTGCAGCTCGTGGTGATCTACGTGCCGTTCCTCAACTCCGCGTTCGGCACCACGCCGCTCGGACCGTGGGCATGGGTCGAGTGCATCTGCCTCGCCGCGGTCGTGCTGATCGCCTCGGAAATCTACAAGGCGATCATGCGCGCCATCGACCGCAAGCGCGGCATCATGGCATAACAATGCCATAAGCCTCCACCGGCAGTCAGGGCTCCCGCTCTCCACATCGGAAAACGGGAGCCCTTCTCATACCCCGGAATCGCTGAATATGCGGTGACATGACGGAACGATGTCGTAGCATCGGAGGCGAACCATATATCAATGGCACGTTCCGAAGGGATTCGCAATGTCACTCATCGAACAATTCCATGGCGCCGCCGCCGATGGAACGGAACTCACCGCTATTTATGCTGAGCAGACGGCTGCTGATGTGGCGTTCGCGCTGATCTTCGCCGGTCACGGTCTTCCTCGCTTCGTGCACTGGGGCCGCCCGCTCGCGGCGCCGGGAACCGTACTCGCCGCATACGACGCCCTGCGGCCGCAGCGCGTGTCCGGCGCGCTGGACGAGACCGCCTGGCCAAGCATCATGCCCACGCAAAGCGAGTCGTGGATAGGGGCACCGCGACTGGATATCCGGCGCGCCGGCGTAACGCCGTTCTGTGCATTCACGGTGACCGGCATCGCAATCCGTCAGGACGAACGCCAAGGCGTTGACGTGTCCGACGGCGTGGACGGTGCCGCGCATACCGTCACGCAACAGGTGCCGGTCGTCACCGTGACCGCGTCGGATACCGAGCAGGGCGTGGAACTGTCATGGACGGCCGAACTGTTGCCCGGCGGACTGATCAGACAGCGCACCACGTTGCGTAATCTTCCAGCCGGTAATCTTCCGACCGGTGACTTGGAAGTCGGTAAAGTCGAACTCGGCTTCCCGCTCCCGGCACTTGCCACGGAGATACTCACCACCACCGGCCATCATCTGCGCGAACGCAGCCCGCAGCGGCAACCGCTGACCGAAGGACGCTTCGAGAAGGTCTCGATGGCGGGGCGCCCAGGTTTTGACGCCTCTCTGTTGCTTTCCGCGGGCGAGCCCGGCTTCGGGTTCGAGCATGGCGAGGTCTATTCGGTGCATGTGGGCTGGAGCGGCAATTCCGTGCTGTCGGCAGAGCGTCAGCCGTATACGACCGGTCTGATTGGCGGCGGCGAGGTGCTGCTCGGCGGCGAGGCCACGCTCGCCCGCGGCGAAACGTACACCACCCCGTGGCTGTACGGGTCGTACGGTGACGGGCTCAACGAGGTGGCTGCGAGATTCCATGATTACGTGCGCTCCTGTCACCCGGATCTCGCCGTCAAGCCGCGTCCGGTGATTCTCAACACGTGGGAGGCCGTGTATTTCGACCATGACTACGACACGTTGAAGGCTCTGGCCGATAAGGCCGGGGATTCCGGCGTCGAACGGTTCGTGGTGGATGACGGCTGGTTCGGCTCCCGCCGAGACTCCACATCCGGGCTCGGCGACTGGCAAATAGCGCAGGATGTGTGGCCGGACGGGCCGAAGAGCCTCAAGGCGCTCGCCGATTACGTGCACGGAAAAGGCATGGAGTTCGGCCTGTGGTTCGAACCGGAGATGGTCAACCCGGATTCCGACGTGGCCCGCGCCCACCCTGACTGGGTGCTGCGCCCGACGGCGAACCGTCTGCCGATGCAGGGACGCTCGCAGCAAGTGCTCGACCTGACCAATCCCGACGCCTACCGATACATCCATGATTCCATCGATGCGCTGGTCGGCGAGTTGGGCATCGACTACATCAAATGGGACCACAACAAATTCGTCACCGAGGCGGTCTCGCCACGTACCGGCAGGCCGGCGGTTCACGGGCAGACGCTCGCCGTGTACCGGATGTTCCGTGACCTCGAAGTCGCGCATCCGGGACTGGAGATTGAGAGTTGCGCATCGGGCGGCGGCCGTATCGACCTGGGCATACTCGAATTCGCCAGCCGCGTGTGGACGTCCGACTGCGTGGACCCGGTCGAGCGGGCCGATATTCAGCGGTACACGTCGCTGCTCGTGCCGCCCTGCATGATGGGCGAGCATGTGGGGGCGAGTCCTGCACATTCCACGCATCGCGCCACGAGCCAGGAGATGCGCATGGCGATGGCGTTCTTCGGGCACATGGGCGTCGAATGGAATCTGCTCAAGGAGCCGGACGAGGCGTTGAACAAGCTCGGCGAATGGGTCGCCGAATACAAGAGGCACCGCGCATGGTTCGCGATCGACACGTGCGTGCACGCCGATATCGCCGATCCGGCCGTCCGGGTCGATGGCATGGTCAAGCCGGATCGTTCCGCGGCGTTCTACCGGTTCACGCAACTGACAACGTCCCAGACTCTCCCTGCGGCGCCGATTCGCGTGCCCGGTCTTGACCCCGATGGCACGTACCGCATACAGCCGCTGTGGCTGGATCTCGATCTCGACGGGCTTGGTCTTGGCAGCGGCCAGTCGCCGTTGGGCTGGTGGACCAAAGACGGCGTGCTGATGACGGGCCGGGCGCTGATGACCTACGGGTTGCGCCCTCCATCGCTGCATCCGGCCCAGTCGGTGCTGTTCACCGCCATTCGCCAATAAGCCAGACGGCATCGAACGGAGCATAACAATGTGCCGGCGGCCCAGTCATGGAGTCGCCGGCACATTGCGTCAAAGAACTTGGGTATCGGCTCTAGTCGTTGACGTCGGCCTTGTAGAAGTTCACGTAGGAACGGCTGGGGGTCGGGCCGCGCTGGCCCTGATAATGGGAGCCGGTGCCCTTGGAGCCGTAAGGGTGCTCGGCCGGAGAGCTGAGCTGGAAGAAGCACATCTGCCCGATCTTCATGCCGGGCCAGAGCTTGACCGGAAGCGTCGACACGTTGCTCAACTCCAGCGTGATATGCCCCTCGAAACCGGGGTCGATGAAGCCGGCCGTCGAATGTGTGAGGATGCCCAGACGGCCCAGCGAGCTTTTGCCCTCCAAGCGTGCCGCCACCGTCGCGTCGAGCTTGACGTACTCCCACGTCGAGCCGAGCGCGAACTCGCCCGGATGCAGGATCCACGGCTCGTCCGGAGCGACGTCGAACTGCTCGGTCAGCGCCCCCTGGTTCTCGGCCGGATCCACGTATGTGTAGGCATGATTGTTGAACAGGCGGAAGAAACGGTCGAGGCGCACGTCAATCGACGCGGGCTGCACCATTTCCGGAGTCCATGGGTCAAGAGAAATATGACCGTCCTTCTGGGCGGCGAGAATGTCGCGGTCGGACAGCAGCATGAGGATTCTCCTTTTCGCGCTCACGTGTATGGCGCACGGCGCCACACTACAGTCTACAGCCATTACCATGTGATGGGATTCAGCCCGCGACGTCAACTCACAGGAAGCTTTCAGACAATCTCAGCATTGCACCAAGAAACGGGTGTTTTACTATTAATCGTCAGCACAAGCCGACCGGGAATCGGCAGCACGATTCTCAATAACTGAACCCCTTTCTTCTTCTCTCTCCTTTCTCTCCCCGGCGGGCAACACCGCCGGGGTTTCTTTTTGCCCGCGCGCAGCCGTTTAGCCGGACGCCGAAGTTAACGTGTCGGGTGCGGAGTCGGTTTATATTGTGAAGTAATCCCACACAACCGACGGAGAGCCGGAGCGAGCCTTGGAAGTCTTTCAGCTGATACTGTGCATTATCGGCGTCGTCGTATTCTCGTCGTTCGTCAGCCGGTTCATCCCCAAGGTGTCGACTCCGCTGGTTCAGATCGCGATGGGCGCGATCATCACGCAGGTGCCGGGATTCCCCAACGCCTCCCTGAATCCCGAACTGTTCATGGTGCTGTTCATCGCGCCGCTGCTGTATTTGGAAGCGCATGAAATCGATAAAAGCGAGCTGCTGAAATCCGTTACATTGTCGCTTTCATTGGCAATTGGACTAGCGATCGCAACCATGGTGGCCGTTGGTTTCGCACTGCATGCCGTATGGCCCGCAATTCCCCTTGCCGCGGCACTGGCGCTCGGCGCCGCACTTGGACCGACCGACGCGGTCGCCGTATCG
>ERZ773149.1865-NODE-1865-length-16126-cov-4.767843_pt1 | contig 16126 bp, 14 predicted proteins | sample MGYA00511081_ERZ773149 | MGnify/ENA primary metagenome ERZ773149 (study PRJEB29015, sample SAMEA2737846) | human gut metagenome | biome: human gut; feature: human-associated habitat; material: faeces | place: China | collected 2012 ...
TGAGCAAAATTCTCTAGCTGCTTTTCCAGATGATTATTTATTTTTTCTCATATACCAGAAGATTATAGTGTGACAAACTACAAGATTGGAAAATACAAGATGATGTGTATGTTTTACTGTATTGGCTTGCAATTTTAGATAATCGATGACAGAAAAAATCTCTTTTTTTAAGGTCTCGCAGATATTAAGAATATAGATATATAAATCTTACTCGGAATTCAGATTTTATAAAAGATCTTTCTGTCAAGACCGGTCTGCCGTTAACATCATATTTTCTTGGTAATACTGAAATAAAAAAAGTGCTGAATCATAGATTTTAGTCTATGGTTTAGCACTAGATTTATAATTCAACTCCTAAAGACAGGTTATATAAGGAAATTGGAAGAAAGACAAGGGGGCGTATTATATTTCAAGGTATTTTTGAATTATATCCGTTTCAGATAAATCGATGTGTTTTAGAACAAAATCATAAAGAGGTTTTGCAAAGTCAGCATCTAAATCTAATTCTTCTACAATCTGATTAAAAGATTTTTGTTTCTTGACTTTTTTTAGAATTAATTTAATGAAACCACAGGACTCACCTTGTGATCTGCCTTCTAGTCTGCCTTCTAATCTGCCCTCTAATCGACCTTCCATTCTTCCTTTCTCTTCTAATTTTTCAAGTGCTTTACACATATTCACAGTACCTCCTTTTTGTTCAGATTTTATAGCATCGTTAATTAATTTTTGTGATTCAGTAATGCAACCAATTACCATGGCTAATTCGGATGATATATTTTTTTCTTTGTATATATCAGTGATTTTATCATATTTTTCGTCAAAAATAAATCTGCTAATATTGAATATTGTGTTGACATCGTCGTTGTGAAATTTTAAATATTCACTTTTACGAAGTTCAATTAAGTTAAATTTATAATCCGAAATTAAAGGTTTAAAAGCATCTGGGATTTCCAGCATATCAATTAGGGAATGAGGACCGTCCCATGGATTTTCCCCATAGTAAATACATATTGTAAGAACGCTGTGTAATCGATCCGTTTTCTTCATTCTCGATAGAAATTCATCTGTTGCAGTATAATCTTTTTCTTTTTTATGTTTTTTTGAAATTTCATTGTATTCTTTAAGATAAGAAAATGCATCTCCCAGCATGTGACGAAGTGGCATGGCATAGTGAATTTTTGATTGATTTTCAATTCCTAGAATTACGAAATCAACACCATAAGCAGATTTTTTGACGACATCGACAATTCTTTTTACAGTTTCAGCATAACCGTGGAATTGCAATAAGGACGAAACATCAGTGTCAACTTCTGTGAGATCATCCGGATTTAATTTTGGATTTCCGTCAAAGAAGCATGCATTAAAAAGATCAGCAAAACGTTTGTTATCTTTCCAGAAATTTTTAAGGATAGTATCGGGTGTTATTTTGTTTTTACCTTTGTCATATGAATATTAGACCTCCTTTGGAGTATAGAAATGGACAGGTATGGATCTGATTATGCAGAAATGGTAATTGAGAAATGCAAGATAGAAGATACATGTCCAACAATAGTTTCATTGTGATCATACTAGCAAAAATAAGAATAAATGTCAATATATGTAAAATAACATAAATAATGAAACAAAAAAGAAGATATGAGCTGCCGAGAGCGATAGCAGATTATTTCTTAACAGATAATTATTGAGTGTTAACACAGAATTCGTCTGATAAGTTCTAAATCATTGGAAAAGATTAAGGCTTCGTAGAACTTAAGATGCGAGACTGCAAATGGAAAATCAAATATATTTTCTAAAGTGGAATATCTGAATAAAGAGAAAAAAGGAAGAAAAATTTTAGTAATAGTGGACGGAGCAGCATTTAGTTTAGAATTTGAAAAATTGAGGAGATTAAATAACCAAATAGATTTATATTTGCCAGAATCGTTTGAACATATGATTTTAAAATCTGGAATAATGGAAGAAAACAGGGTAAAGTGAGAAATAAAATTTTAAAGATAATGAAAAAGAGTTAGGGACGAACCTAGCTCTTTTTCATTATCTTTAAAATTATGAATGATTTGGATGTTTAGAGTCTGCTACAGCAGCAATTCCCCAGTGATGCCAAGTTCGTTTTCCATCGCTAGTTGACGTATTCCAAGCGATATAATCTCCGGGACCACACTTATGATCATTATTTAAATCTTGATAGTCCACTTTTGTTCCATGTAACCATTTATTCATGTCGGATCGCCATTCCTCTAAACTCATAAAGTTTCCGTTGCTATCTACGGTTAAATAGTTTGAACCAGCATCACTGCAGTTTCCTTTACCAGAAGATTCATGTTTTTCTTCGCCATTTGAACCTGAATGCCATATTGTATTAGTTACAGGATTTGTTTCTTTAGAACCTACTTTACAAGCTAAACTATAACAAGCAGCTACATATTCGTTTGCTGAAAAAGCTTCTATGTAAGCTGTTGGTTTTAGGTATGTTTTTTTCATAATGATCTCCCCTTTTTTGTTTCTATTCCGATATATCATCATTTATATCATATTCTATAGTTTTAATTCTATTATACTAAGTATTGAGAAGTTTGACAAGCTCTAGTGTGTTAAATACTTATTTTTTTCACTTGTATTATACCCGTCTTTAGGATTTAGCAAGGGAGTTTGACGGTTATAAAATAAAAATCTGCTTCAACCCCTTATAAATTAAAGATTTGCGATGTCAAATATTTTGTTTTACTCTATAGTATTTTTTTATACTTCTTTACTTTTGCGAATTTTGTATTATTATATATCAAGAACACATCAAAGGCTGATTTTTGGCTATAATTACATATTACTGAAGAGCGTAACAAGGTTACAAAGCAGTGTACTCCCCTTTTTTTATAAACTGCGGTTTTTAGTGCTTTTTAATTTTTCTAACTGTCAAAGATAGGATTACATAAGGAATCAGCCGTTAGAACAAAAAATGAAAATAGCCATAGAATTAAGTACATAAAAATAGCAGATTACGAAAAAAGATGCCTTTTACAGATGGTTTATTGCGTTAAATGGAAGATTCTAGTATAATATAGTCATGAGAAAAGATGTTGCAGAATGTGCAATATAAGATGAAGATGGAATTCGTATAGAAGGAAAGGGGAAAAGATTATGAAAAAAAGATATGAAAGACCAAGTGCTTATATAGAAGAATTTACACCGAATGAGTATGTGGCGGCTTGTGGAGATCATGGAAAAGTATATAAGTTTAGATGTGATGCTGGTGGTGGATATTCTGGAAACGTGTGGTTAGAAACAAATGGGGAACCGGGATTACAACGAGATTCAGATACATTTCTTAGTGGCTATCATGCTTGCGGTACCACGCATGAGGCCGATTCAACGGATGAATTTTTAGATGGATATTATACGTATAAGAGACATCTTTTGGATAAAGTACATGTACAAAAAGTCATTGTATGGAGAGGTCCTAAAGGAGATAATACGCATTGTACAACCAATTTAAATCCGGAAACATGGGAAACAGCTAAATCATAAAAATATAAAAAGAACCGTACCTACCGGTTCTTTTTTATTACAGGGAGAGTGATCATGGACCTATTTGACACTAACACTACCTTCGAGCGCCAACTTTTTGCAAAGGCAGCAAGGAACCGTATTCCGCTTTATGGAGTACTGGAGTTATTGCCTCTCTGCAACTTAAATTGTGACATGTGTTATGTCCATTTATCCAAACAAGAAATGCAGTCGCAAGGCGGCTTGCGGAGTGTGGATGAGTGGATTTCTTTTGCTCATCAGATGAAGGATGCAGGGACATTGTTCTTGTTGTTAACGGGTGGGGAACCTTTATTATTCCCGCAGTTTAAAGAATTATACTGTGCATTAAAAGATATGGGTATGATTCTTACGCTCAATACCAATGGGACGTTGATCAATGAGGAATGGGCGGAATTTTTTGCGAAGAATAAGCCAAGAAGGATAAATATAACTTTATATGGATCAAAGAATGAGACATACGAGAATCTATGCTATATGAAGGATGGATTTGACAAAACGATCAGAGGGATTGAATTATTAAAAAAATATAAGATTGATGTCAAGATCAATGGAAGCCTTGTGAAGAAGAATTTTCATGATAGGATGGAGATCATAGATATCGGAGAAAAGTATGATATCCCAGTTCGGATCGACACTTATATGTATCCATCCGTGCGTGAGCGGACAACTCCTTTTAATTTTCAGGAGAGATTAAACCCAGAGGATGCTGCAAAGGCAAGGGTTGAAATCTTACACCGGGAAATGGGGGATGAACTTTTTGAGCAATATGCGAAGCAGACCATTTATCTGGCAGAACATACAGAAGAAGGAGATGCCTGTCCTGGGCATATGACATGTCGGGCTGGGCAGAGTTCGTTTGTTGTTAATTGGCAAGGCATGATACGTTCATGTATCGTGTTAGATCAGCCAAGTTATGATGCCTTTGACACAACGGATGATTTTATGACATTATGGAATAAGATCGTGAGAGAAACAGAAGAGATCAAAACAAGCATGGAATGCAATCAATGTAAATTAAGACATGTATGTAACACATGTGCAGCGGCAGCGATTGCAGAATGTGGAGATTCTGAGGGCGTTTCAAAATATTTATGTGAATATACGAAGGAAACAGTTAGGAATTTAAAAGAGTTTTATTAAGAAACAAAATATGGAGAAAGAAGTTGCATAAAGGACTTCCTTCTCCATATTTCATACATAATAAATTATTTAATGTTCTCAAGATACTTCTGAACCATTTCATCCTCGCCCAAATCTATATGCTTCAATACAAAATCATACAAAGGCTGCACAACATCTGAATCTTCTTCCAATTCATCTACAATTTGGTCAAAAGATTTATTTTTATGAACTTTTTTTAGGATTAATTTAAGTTTAGTGACTATTTGTCCTTGTAATCTACCCTCTAATCTGCCTTCCTGACGACCTCTTTCCTCTAATTTTTCGAGTGCCTTACACATATTCACGCTACCTCCTTTTTCTTCTGATTCCACAGCATCATTGATCAATTTTTGTGATTCTGTAATACAGCCAATAACCATAGCTAATTCTGAAGATATATTTTCATCTTTAAATATATCAGTGATTTTATCATATTTTTCGTCGAAAATAAACCTACTGATATTAAATATTTTATCAACATCATTATTATGAAATTTTAAATGCTCACTCTTCCTAAGTTCGATCAAGTTGAATTTATAATCGGAAATCAAAGGCTTAAAAGCATCAGGAATTTCTAACATATCAATTAAGGAACGAGGACCATCCCATGGAGTTTCACCGTAATAGATACAAATAGTAAGTACGCTATGCAATCGGTCAGTTTTCTTCATCTTAGATAAAAATTCGTCTGGTGTTCCATGAGGTTTTTCATCTTTATATTTTTTTGCAATCTCATTGTATTCTTTGAGATATGAAAAAGCATCTCCAAGCATATGTCGAAGTGGCATTGCATAGTGGATCTTTGCTTGATTTTCAATTCCAAGGATTACAAAATCAACGCCATAAGCAGATTTTTTGACAACATCAACAATCTTTTTTACAGTCTCAGCATAACCATGAAATTGTAATAAAGAAGAAATATCAGTATCGACTTCTGTAAGATCATCTGGATTCAATTCTGGATTTCCATCAAAGAAACATGCATTGAAAAGATCTGCAAAGCGATTATTATCTTTCCAGAAGTTTTTCAGAATGGTATCGGGTGTTATTTTGCTCTTTACTTTTGTCATATGTGTATTGTGCCTCCTTTAAGTGATACAAATGGACAGGTATTGATCTGATTATGTGGAAATGAAAAATTAGAATTGCAATATAGAATATACATGCCCAATGATAGATAGTTTGTAAAATGATATTAACAAGAATAATCTGCAATGTCAATATATGGAAAATAAAAACACAAATAAAAACTTTCTTTTTCCGCCATCTCATCATATAATAAAACAGAATGTACAAGAAAGAAGGGGAGCCAAATGAAAGACCTAGACGCAATGGATTCCATGGAGAAGATGCTGATCCAGAAAGCATATCAAAGACAAGCTCCGATCAACGGCAGCTTGGAATTATTACCACTTTGCAATATGAACTGCGATATGTGTTATGTTCGTTTATCCAAGGCAGAGATGGAACAAAAAGGCCGTTTAAGAACCAAAGAAGAATGGATCAAACTGGCTCATCAGATGAAGGATGCAGGAACATTATTTCTGTTGTTGACAGGAGGAGAGCCGTTATTATTTCCGGGATTTAAGGAAGTATATATCGAACTGCAGAAGATGGGAATGATTCTTACGATCAATACAAATGGAACGCTGATCGATGAAGAATGGGCAGATTTCTTCCAGAAATATAAGCCAAGAAGAATGAATATTACTTTATATGGAGCAGATGACCAGGCGTATGAGCAGTTATGTCATTATCCAGGTGGATTTCAGAAGACGGTCAATGCAGTCAGGCTGCTAAGGGATAGGGAAATTGATGTAAAGATTAATGGAAGCATCACTTCAAAGAATGAAGAGGATATCAGGAAGATTTTAGATATTGCAGATGATCTGGATGTAGCCGTGAATCTTGATACCTATATGTATCCGGCAAGCAGAGAAAGAAATAAACCATTTGATGAACAAAGCCGCATGAATCCAAAGGATGCAGCGATGGCGAAGAAGTTGATCTTTCAACATCAATGGGGAGAAGAAGCTCTTAGAGAATATCAAGATCATGTGATCAGCATGGTCGAAGATCATCCGCAAAATATGCAATACAGCAGGCACATTTCATGCTTGGCAGGCAATTGCTCTTTTACGATCAATTGGCAGGGGATGATACGTCCATGTGTGATGCAAAGTCAACCAGAAGTGAATGTATTTGCAGAAGGTTTTCAAAGAAGCTGGGAAATGATATCAGCACAGACGAAAGAGATCTTGATCAATGAAAGGTGTACAGAATGCAAATATCGTCCAATCTGTAATACATGTGCGGCGGCAGCTTTATTAGAAACAGGAGATTATGAAGGAATTCCGGAATATATCTGTGAGTATACAAAAGAATTTTACAAAATTATGAAGGAAAGAAGGTGATGATCACATGATGGACAATGAAAATCAAAATCAACCAAATCAGAAGATATCGTTTGAATCATTAGATATTCTGATCGGGAAATGGCGAGATGGAACATTTTCAGAGATCATTGACGACTGGAAATGGATCTTTTCCTACAGCAAACGATATAAAGGAGCGATCGCTTTCTACACGATCCTTGGTATTTTCAGCACATCCATGGGATTGGTTGGAAGTGTGGCAAGTAAATATATGATCGATATCATCACAGGATATCAGATGAGTAAGTTGTGGATCATGGTCTTGATCACACTTGGAAGTGCATTTTTTAGTCTGACGATCGGAAATGTGATCGGGCGTATTTCTACAAAATTAAGTATTTATATCAATAACGATATTCAGGCAGACATTTTTGATAAGATCATTGATGCAGACTGGATGGAAATCAATCAATATAGTAATGGAGATGTGTTGAATCGGTTTAACAGTGATGTCAGTACGATCAGCGGAAACGCGATCAGCTGGCTGCCGACGATCATCATAGCAATTTACGATTTTGTTGCAACATTTGCGGTTATCTGGCATTACGATAAGATCATGTCATTACTGGCATTTGCAAGTGCACCATTTATGCTTTTGATGTCGAAGTTCCTTATTTCCAAGCAGAGAGAATATGGGAAGAAAGTGCGGGAAATGAGTAGTGAGATGATGACATTTGAAGTCGAGACATTCTATAATTTTGATACGATCAAGTCCTTTGGAATTTCTTCTTTATATGGAAAGAAGATGAGAAACTGGCAGGAGAAGTTTAAAGATATCAGTTTAAAGTATAACATGTTTACGATCAAGACGAATATCGTTATGTCGATCATAGGAATGGTTGTTCAGTATGCAGCATTTGGATATTGTCTGTTCCGACTTTGGACAAGAGATATTTCTTATGGAACGATGACTTTATTTTTACAACAGAGAAGTAACTTAAATGGGGCATTTAACAATCTGGTATCGATCATACCAAACTTTTTGAACAGTTCGATCTCTGCACATCGTATCAGAGAGCTTGCACAGCTTAAGAAAGAAGTTCATATTCCAGAAAGCTCTGAGATGGATGCTTATGTGGAAGATGGGTTCGAGGTGAAGATGAGGGATGTGGATTTTTCTTATATCGAAGGAAACCGTGTTATTACAGATTCTGCATTTATGGCTAATCCGGGCGAGATCGTTGCGTTGGTTGGTCCTTCTGGAGAGGGAAAGACAACGATGATCCGTTTGATCTTAGGTTTGATCCATCCGGAAAAAGGAGAAGCATATTTAAGGGCTTCAAATGGGAAACAGGTGGAGATGAATGCAGATACCAGACATTTATTCGCTTATGTACCACAGGGAAATACAATTCTTTCTGGTACGATCGCGGAAAATTTAAAGATGGTTAAACAGGATGCAACAGAAGAAGAGATGATCGATGCATTGAAGATTTCCTGTGCGTGGGATTTCGTAAAGAATATGGAAGAAACGATCTATACCAAGATCGGAGAGCGAGGACGAGGATTTTCGGAAGGACAGGCACAAAGAATTGCGATTGCAAGGGCTGTTTTAAGAGATGCACCGATCTTATTGTTAGATGAAGCAACATCGGCACTTGATGTAACAACGGAACGTAAAGTTTTAAGAAATATCATAAAACAACGCCCAAATAAAACATGCATCGTGACAACCCATCGTCCGAGTGTTTTAAATATGTGTCAGAGAGTTTATCGTGTTATGGAAACACAGGTTACAGAATTGTCAGAAGAAGAGTCAAGCAAAATGGCGATGGATTTTTAGGACACAGGTTGTCCGAAGATGCAGGATTCATTGACCACAGATAGAAAAAAAGATATAATAAGACAAGAATAACGGCATAAGGGGGAAGCTGAATGAAGAAGAGTGGATGGAAGATCATTCTTGGAGTTGCAGTACTAGTCTGTGTGATCTGTCTTGGAAGATTCGGATGGGTCAAGTATCAGGACTATAAGACAGAACAGGCAAGAAAAGCAACATTAAAAGAGATCGCAAGCACAGAATTTACTGGTGAGAACGAAGGAAAAGAGCCGGAGAAAGTTCCAGCTGGAGTCAAACATGGACAGAAGATCAACTTTAAGAAGCTGATCAAGATCAACAGTGATATCTATGCATGGATTTATGTTCCAGGAACAAGAATTGATTATCCGGTAGCACAAAGTCAGGAATCAGACGATCATTATTTAAAATATAACTTTAAAAATGAGCCAGAGTTTGCAGGATGTATTTATACAGAGAAAGCGAATAAGAAGGATTTTTCAGATCCAAACACAGTATTTTATGGACATAATATGAGAAATGGATCTATGTTCCAGAATCTTCACAAGTTTGAAGATGAAGCATTTTTTAAGAAACACAAAGAAGTATATGTTTACACACCAAAGAAAACATACACATACACGATCTTTGCGGCATATAAGTTTGACGACAGGCATTTACTTAAGACATTTAATTTTAAGAATAAGAAGAAGTTTGAGAATTATTTAAGAAATGTCAAGAACATAAGAGACATGGGAAGTCATGTAAGGAAAGATCAGGAAGTTACAAGCAACGATGAGATTATCACGCTGAGCACCTGCGTAGGAGGACAGCCAAATAATCGTTATTTAGTACAGGCGGTGTTGACGGATGAAAGAAGTACAAAATAAGAACCATACGGATGAGGCTAAGAGATTAAATGAAGAATTGGATCAGAATCTGAAGGATCTCCAGCCAGAATCCAAGGAAGCATTTCAAGGCTTTGAAGTAAAAGAAGAAAAGAACGAGAAAAAGAAGAAAGCAAAGAAGAAAAAGACACCAAAGCAGATCATAAAAAGAGTTATAATCGTATTAGCGGTGATCATTTTGCTTCCATGTGCAGCAATTGTTGGAATGTGGGCACTTGGAAAAGGCTCTCTGTTTGGAGGCAAGATGAAGATGTCGAAGAACGTAGATGGCGTAAAAGTCCAGAATCAGGGAGATTTGGTTATTTACAATGGACATAAATATCAGTATAATAAAGATATAACAAGTATCTTATTTATGGGTGTTGACCGAGATAAGATCAACACAGATGAAGAATACTTAAAGAAACACGGAGCAGGACAGTCAGATACCTTGTTTCTGGCAGCTGTGAATACTTCTACAGGGAAGATTTCACTGATCAATGTTCCTCGAGATATCATGGCGAACGTTAAGACATATGATGAGAATGGAAAGTATTCAGGAAGGAAACTTCGACAGTTATGTTTAGCCTATGCCTATGGGGATGGGAAAGCCAAGAGCTGTAAGAATGCTGTGGATGCAGTTTCCAAAGTGTTATATGGAATACCGATTGATTCATATATGTCAGTCAACCTCTCTGCGATCAGTGTACTGAATGATGCAGTAGGTGGAGTGAATGTTCAAGTGATCGGGGATCTGACAAGCGTCGATCCAACTCTGAAGGAAGGTGCGAATGTGACATTGCTGGGTGGTCAGGCAGAGACTTATGTAAGATCCAGAGAATTTGATCCACTGGATGCGAACATGGCACGTATGCAGAGACAACAGCAGTATATTACAGCATTTGCCCAGAAAGCATTACAGGAGATGAAGGGCGATCTTACATTGCCATTAGATCTTCTGAATCTTGTATCAGAGAATTCAGTAACGAATCTTTCAGCACCGAAGATCACATATCTTGCAACGAAAGTTTCAGGAAGCAGTTTTTCATCTGACAATATCTACAGCATTGACTGTGACATCAAAGAAGGTGTGACAGGATATGCAGAATATTATCCGGATGAGACAAAATTATTTGAGATGATATTGAAGGTATTTTATACACAAATCAGTTAGAATCCAGTAAGGGGGGATTTAGCATGAAAAAGTTGATTATGATGGCAGCAACATTGATTATGTGTTTTGCTTTTTCACTAAGTGTTATGGCAGCACCAAGTCCTGAAGATGAGTATTATAATACGAGTACAGAACAGGAGAAGGTTGATGAGAAAACCCAGATTGATGATGATGAATTCGACAAGGATGAAAAACCAGCTAAGACGAAAACAACAACGACATCAACATCATCAACATCAACAACATCTGCATCACCAAAGACTAGTGATCAGGGAGCGCCAGTTACATTAGTATATGTATCACTCGCCGCAGCAGCATTAGCTGTATATGCAGCAAAACACGTCAAAGAACAGTATTAATCAAAAAACAAGGTGGATTCCTCCAGTCTTGATGGACTGGAGGAATTCTTTTTGCATATGGGATTTCTGAAAGGAAAATAAAATAGATGATCGATATACATACGCATATTTTGCCAGGATTGGATGATGGAGCGAGAGATATGGAAGATTCTCTATCTATGGCAGCATTGGCATTAAAGAGTGGTGTTCATACATTAGTTGCAACATCGCATGCCAATACAGGGGGATTTTTCAAAGAATATTCGATCGAAGAATATCTGCAAAGATTAGAAGCGTTTAGAAAAGCACTGGATGAAGTAAAGCTGCCATTAAGAGTATTCTCTGGAATGGAAATTTATATGACAAGAGAAGTTCCTCGGATGATCCGTGAAGGCAGATTGCTTTCATTGAATCAGACGGGATATTTTTTGACTGAATTTTCGTTTGGAATCGAGCAGGAAGAGATGGATGAGATGCTTCATGATCTGATGGAACTTGGAGTTACGCCAGTGATCGCACACCCAGAGAGATACCGGTGTGTACAGGAATCAGAAAGCGGTATCGCAAAGTGGAAAAACAGGGGATGTTTGTTGCAGGTAAACAGAGGGAGCATCTTTAGCAGATTTGGATCAGGAGCAAAACAATGTGTAGATCGTCTGCTGGATCAACATATGGTAACTTGTATCGCAAGTGATGCACACAAACCATATGAGCGGACAACCTATATGGCAGATATCAAAGAATATATGGAACAAGAATATTCTTTTGAATATTCAAAGAAATTGTTATATGATAATCCTAAGAGAATTCTTGAAGGAGAAAAGGTGGTACAATGAAGAAATTAAAATTGGTAAGTTTTGTGATATTTTGTATATCACTGGCAGCAAGTCTGATCTTCTGGTTTACACAGGTCAGAAAAGGAGATAGGATCGGACCGGTCATTACAATGGATCAGCAGGAATTGACAGTAGGGCTCAATGCTACCGATGAAGATTTTTTGCAAGGAGTAAAAGCAGTTGATGAGAATGATGGGGATGTTACGGATTCTCTTGTAGTAGAAAGTGTTTCAAACTTTCTGGGAGGTGGACGGCGTCTGGTTGTATATGCAGCAGTGGACAGACATAATAACGTCAGTCGTGCAAACTGTATTGTACAGTATGAGGGTTATACATCACCAAAGTTTTATTTGAAGGAACCATTATGTTTTGAATCTGGAGGAGCTTCTAAGAATGAAGAATTATTAAAGAATCTTACGGTGAAAGATAAGATTGATGGTGATTTATCAAATCAGATAAAGATTTTGACAAACTCAGTAGTTGATCTGTATACACCAGGAGAATATCCGGTCAAACTTCAGGTAAGCAATAGTGCAGGAGACACGGTATCATTTCAGGCAACGATACAGGTTTATGATGCAACGGACAGATCAGAGATTCCTTTTATTCATTTGAAGAAGTATCTGGTTTATACGAAGAAAGGTGACAAACTAGATGCAGCATCTTACATATCTAAAGTGTGCATGGGAGGAGATTATGACTCGGATGTACCAGGAGATATTAATAAGAGCAAAGTGAAGATCAAAGATGAAGTAGATTACGATACCCCAGGTTCTTATGAGATCACTTATTCAGTAAAAAGTGGAAAGAGCCGTACAGGAACGGTAAGACTGATCGTGATCGTTACAGAATAGGAGGCCGGCAAATGAGCAGTGATAAACGAAATATATCAGTCAACGATTATGAAATGAATATTGATTTGTATAGTATCTTAAGAGATATCTGGAAATATGCAATAGTGATCCTGCTTCTGGCAGCATCTATGAGCTTGCTCTCTTATGTTTATGTCGGACGAAACTATCACAAACAGTATGAATCAACAAGTACATTTATCGTAAGCAGCAAAGGAAGTAACAATAGTGTATATTCAGATTTGAGTGCAACGTCTGAGATGGCGACAAAGTTTTCTGAGATTCTAAACAGTTCGATCTTACAAAAGAAAGTCGCAAAAGAGATGGATATGGATTATTTTCCAGGAAGTGCATCTGCAGAGGTAGTAAATGAAACCAATCTTTTAGTTTTAAAAGTTCAGGCAGATTCCCCAGAGATGGCGTTTCGTTTGAATAAGGCAATCATGAATAATTATTCTGTTGTGACAGATCAGCTGATCGGAAATGTTGTGCTGGATGTATTGCAGAAACCAACAGTGCCAAGTGGTCCGGTAAATAAATTTCAGCCAACAGCACTTATGAAGAAAACATTTTTTATGACGATCGTTGCGTTATGTGGATTGATCGCAATCTTGTCATTCTTAAAGGATACAGTGAGAAAACCAAAAGAAGTTTCAAGGAAACTTGATGCAAAGCTTTTGCAGACTTTATACCATGAGAAGATCTATAAGACATGGAAAGCAAGGATCCACCGCAAAAAGAGTCCGGTATTGTTGACAAATCCAGGAACAAGCTTTCAATATGTGGAGGATATGAAGAAACTTGCCCGCAAAGTCAGCAGTAAGATGAAAGAGAAGAATGCGAAAACACTTCTGGTTGCAAGTGTGGAAGAAAATGAAGGTAAATCAACAGTTGCAGCCAATTTAGCATTGGCACTTGCGGAAGAATCAGAGAAAGTATTGTTGATCGATGCGGATCTTCGCAAACCTTCACAATATAAGATTTTTGGATTAGATCAGGAAGAAATACAGCAGTTTGGAGAAGTATTGAATGGAAATGAACAGATAGATAATCTGGTAACAGATCTTCCAAAATCAGAATTGTTATTGATCGCAGGTTCTATGATCTATCCAAATTCTACAGAGATGATCGCATCACCAATCTTCCAGAAGATCGTAGAGTTCTTTAAGACAAAGCTGGATTACATTATTATTGATACACCGCCAATGTCACAGGCAGCCGATGCAGAAGAATTAGTAGACCTTGCAGATGCATCGATCCTTGTTGTAAGACAACATACAGCATTAGTAAAAGATATCAATGAGACGATCAGTATCCTGAATTCAGCAGAAGGAACGATGCTTGGATGCGTTTATAACGATGTATTCCATGGAGTTGCCCAGACAGCAAGAAATTATGGATACAAATATGCATATGGAAGCGGTTATGGTTACGGAAGCAAATACGGTTATGGAAACCATGGATATGGTTACGGTTACGGCTATGGCTATGGTTATGGAAGCAGAATGAAAAAGGGCAATGAAGATAAAACACAGGAATCAAAAACAGAACGGCAGGTGAAGAAAGATCATGAGTAAAGAATATGAATCAAAAACAGAACATAAAGAGAATCTGATCGATATTGCTGGATTGTTTGATGACTTGATCAAAGGCATCATTCAAATGAAATGGAGATTTTTGATCATTCTTGTGATTTGTGGTGCAGTGTTCTGTGGATACAAGAGACTTACCTATTCCCCATACTATGTAGCATCTTCCACATTTACGATCAATTCCAGTATTACATCAGAAAATTCCAATACATATATTGAGAATGCAACAGCTAACCAAATGGCAAAATCTTTTCCATATATTTTGAAAAGTGGAGCATTTAAAGAAGTATTGGCACAGGATCTTGGCCTTCAGTCTGTTCCGGGAACAATCGAAGCAGAAGTCATGGAGAATACAAACCTGTTTACGTTGAAAGTGACTGCAAATAATCCGAAGATGGCTGAGAAGATTTTAAAAGCAGTCGTTAAAAATTACCCATCGGTAGCAGAGTTTGTCATTGGAAGTTCACAGCTGACACTCATGGATGAAAGCGGGGTTCCGACTACACCTGCCAATCCATTTAGTTATAGACATGAGATACAGATCGGCGTTTTGATCGGAATCTTACTATGTATCTTGCTCGATATTCTGTTAGCACTTGGTAAGAATACAGTTAAGAAAGAAGAAGATTTCAAACGACTCTTCCATGCAAAAAGTCTTGGAATCATGCCTCGTGCCAAATTCCATAAGAAACGTACGCAAACACAGGAATTGATCGTGCTAGATAATCCAAGAATCCCAAGAAGCTTCCTGGAAGCAGCAAGAACGGTACGACGAAGGATCGAGCGTGCACAAAAAGAGACAGGCATGAAATCTTTTCTTGTAACAAGTGCTATGCCAGGAGAAGGAAAATCAACAGTTTCAGCCAACATTGCAATATCACTTGCGATGAAAGGGTATAAAGTAATTCTGGTAGATGCGGATTTAAGAAACCCATCCACCGCCAAAGTACTTGGAATGAAAGAACAAGAATTAGGAACTCTGGAAGTAATGAAAGGCGAAGTTAACATAGACGATGCAGTACAGCAGTACAAAAATACAAGCGTTAAAGTACTTGCAGGTTCTACACCGATCCAGGATACATCTACCGTTTTAAGTGGTAAGAATATGAGACAGTTTGTAAAAGAACTGGAGGCAGAAGCCGATTTCGTGATCATAGATACACCACCAAGTGGACTATTATCAGATGCAGCGATCGTCGCCCAGTATGTAGACGGAGCAGTATTCGTGATCCGTCAGGACTATACAGATGTAGATCGAATTCTGGAAGGTATGGAAATTCTTTCAGGGTCAGGAGCTGAAATTACAGGATGCATCTTAAATGATGTGAACGTACGAACTAGTGAATCACAGCACTATATGAACAGCTATCGTACAAAAGGAGAGACACTGTAGAATCCGATTTGAAGGTAGCTTGCATGTATGTGAGAGAAATAAAAGAAAGATAGAGGTACGAAATGATAGAATGCCATAGGATTCTTTGCAAAATCGCAGCCAACACGGGCACTGTTTGAACGCAGTGAGTTGTGCAGGA
>ERZ773149.1872-NODE-1872-length-16039-cov-12.402402_pt1 | contig 16039 bp, 8 predicted proteins | sample MGYA00511081_ERZ773149 | MGnify/ENA primary metagenome ERZ773149 (study PRJEB29015, sample SAMEA2737846) | human gut metagenome | biome: human gut; feature: human-associated habitat; material: faeces | place: China | collected 2012 ...
AGGAACGGCAAAATTTTTTACACTTCTATTACTTCTTTATCGCACATCAGTAAAATCAGCAGGTTTATAATCCGAAGGCAGTTGTCAGTGTCATGCTGCGCGGAAATTTCCAAAGCTACTGGTCGCAGACCGGAACATATGAGGTTGTGGTTCCACTGATCAACATGGATTTTGATGGGTTAAAACAGGCGATCATAGAGATGGTTTCAGGTTCGACAGTAGAAGTAGATACCGGAACATTTCAAAACGATACGGTAAGCTTTTCTAGCAGGGATGATGTGATAACTTACCTGATCCACCTTGGATATCTGGCATATGACCAGAGAAAACAGTGCGCATTTATTCCAAATGAGGAGATACGGCAGGAACTTTTAGCGGCAGCAAAGAAAACGAAATGGAATGAACTGCAGGAGTTTGAATATCAATCCGAGCAGTTGTTAGAGGCTACTCTTGATAGAGAGGAAACGCTGGTTGCAGATTATATCGAACAGATTCATATGGAGTATGCGTCAGCAATTCAATATCATAATGAAAATTCATTGAGCAGTGTTTTGACAATTGCGTACTTAAGCGCCATGAAATATTATTTTAAACCAATTCGGGAATTACCGACAGGGAGAGGGTTTTCAGATTTTGTATTTATACCGAAAGAGGAATACAGAGTAGATTATCCTGCACTCGTAGTCGAATTAAAATGGAATAAAAGTGCACATACAGCGTTACAACAGATAAAGGACAAAAAGTATCCTGAATCATTGTTGCAGTACACTGGAAATATACTTTTAGTAGGCATTAATTATGATAAGAAAAGTAAAGCACATGAATGTGTGATAGAAGAATATAAGAGATAAGAGAGTTGTTATTTTAGAAAGGACACCATTTAGAGAATGGTGTCTTTTTTGCGTGTAGAAAAAATGTAAATATTTTACCCAAATTACATCAGATTATATGGTGTGAATTGTAGGTGAATAATATAATAAAAAGAATAATTGTAAAGAAAAACAGGGGGAAAAAGTTGAAGAAATTTTATATTGCATATGATACAGACGTTGGGATAAAAAAGAAGACCAATCAGGACAGTCTGTTATTAAAAGGATGTTCTGAGGAACATGGAGAGACACTTCTGATCGCAATTTGTGATGGCATGGGTGGCATGGAAAAAGGGGAGCTTGCCAGTGCAACGGTCGTCAGGGCTTTTTCAGACTGGTTTGAACAGGTTTACATAAAGAACGAAATGCATGTTGGAGATGAAGGAATAAGACAACAGTGGCAGAGTCTTTTGGAAGAAATAAATGGCAGACTGATCAGGTATGGAAAAGAAAACCAGATTCAGCTTGGAACAACAATAAGTGCGGTTTTATTAAACAGTGATGGACAATATATGCTTTGTCATGTTGGAGACACCAGAATTTATACATTATCGGATACGTTGCAGCAGCTGACCGAGGATCATACATTTATTGCGCGAGAAATAAAACGTGGGAATATGACAATAGAGGAAGCTAAAAAGGATAATCGCAGAAACGTGCTTCTTCAGTGTATCGGTGTGAATGAATTTTTTGAACCACAATATGAGAATGGAAGGCTGGCGCATGGCACAGCCCTTTTGTTATGCTCAGATGGATTCCGTCATATGTTATCAGAAGACGAAATTTCTGAGTCACTGAATCCGCATAAAAATCTTGATGAAGCGCAGATAAAAGAAAAATTGAGAGAAATGATCGAATGGAATAAACAACGGATGGAAACGGATAACATTTCTGCAATTTATATCAAACTCAAATAAGGCAAAAGAGGAAATGAAAGTTGGCTGAGAGAGGAACAATTATTGAGGGAAAATACGAGGTTTTAAAGCTGATCGGAAAAGGTGGAATGTCAAAAGTTTACCTGGCGATGGACAAAAACCTGAATAAGCAGTGGGCAATCAAAGAAATCGAGAGAAAAGCTTATGATAAGAACAATGAAGTTGTAGTTGCAAGTGCAATGGCGGAAGCAAACATGATGAAAAAACTGGATTATCCGTCACTGCCAAGAATTGTAGACATTATCGAAAAAGAAAATGTAATCTATGTTGTCATGGATTACATTGAGGGAGAAACCTTAAGCAGTGTATTGAGTAAAGAAGGTGCACAGCCACAGGAAGTTGTAATTGAGTGGGCAAAGGAACTATGCAGGGTATTGGATTATCTGCATACGCAGAATCCGCCAATTATCTACCGGGATATGAAACCGGCAAACATTATGCTGCAGCCGAATGGAAATATCAAGTTAATTGATTTTGGTATTGCGAGGGAATACAAAGAACAGAATCTGGCAGATACAGTCAGTCTTGGAACAAAAGGATATGCTGCGCCTGAGCAGTTTGGAGGAAAAGGTCAGACGGATGCCAGAACAGACGTATATTGTCTTGGCGTGACGCTATACCATTTACTCACAGGACAGAATCCATGTGAACCTCCTTATGAGATATATCCAATCCGATATTGGAATCCGCAGTTGTCCAGTGGATTAGAAGCGATCATTCAAAAATGTACCCAGTTAAACCCGGAAGATCGTTATCAGTCATGTGCAGAAATGTTATATGCGTTGGATCATTATGATGAGATGGACGAGGGCTACCGAAGAAAGCAGAAAAGAAAGCTGAATGTTTTCTTTGCAACATCCGGGGCAGCGGTTCTTTTCCTTATTATAGGATGTCTGTGTACTGGAATGAGAGTCCATGTGAACAACAGCGATTATGATAATAACATCAAGCAGGCAGAATTATCTGCGACAGATGAGGAAAAAATCGATTATTATGCCAAAGCAATAGATATTCTGCCGGGCAATTCGGAAGCGTATTTTGGAATAATCGAGGCATTTAAGGATGACGCGGTCTTTTCATTGGAAGAAGAGGAATTATTCAAAAAGAAAATAAACAGTAATTTGACTGTTTTACAGCAGAATAGCGATTATGGGGATCTTGCTTTTGAGATAGGAAAATTATACTGGTATTACTACGATTATGGAAAAACAGAAAATTCAGACAATCAGATAACCAGAATGAAAAGTGCGATTCAGTGGTTTGAGGCGGCATGTACTTATGGCGGTGAGGACAGCAGTTATTATACGATGGCTGAAATGTACCGTGATATAGGACAGTTTAACCGCGATATCACACTGAATGTGCAGGAAGCATCTGATAAAGGAACCTATCTTCCATATTGGGAGAATATAACAAAACTCGTAGCAACCGTATCTGAGAGTCAGGATGAGAATGAAATTGTAAATCTGGAAGTATACAAACTGGCAATGAATGCTGTGGAAACTTATGCAAGAAAATTTAAGGCAGATGACGTAGCACAGGAAGATATGAAAGCGTTGCTGGAACAGGTAAAAGCTGGTACGGAGCAGGTTGATACGACAACAGACAAAACAGAAGAAATGAAAAATGATATTCTAAAGCGTTTACAGGATGCAGAGGCAGCAGTGGAAAATGCATATGCAAAAGATACGGAGGTGAAAGCATCATGAATGCAGGTACTTTACAACTCATATCCATCATTGCATTTTCATTAGCAGGAGTTTTAACACTGATATCCATTTATCTTTTTTTAAAAATGGATGTACGGGGAATCATAGATGATCTTAGTGGTAAATCGGCAGAACGTCAGATTATGGCAATGCGGGAGGAGAATAACAGACAGAAAAATCCATTGTCTAAAAGAAGCACCAAATCATCTGAAACAAGGAAAAGCAGTCTGACAGAACGCACAACAGTGAAATTGAAAAATGATGAAAAAACGGAGGTTCTTCCGAAGATAGATGAAGATAAGACTACATTATTGCAGGAAGAAGCCACTATACCGCTTCAGATGGTTGAGGAGGAAACAACTGTTTTAGAGGAAACTACAACTGTATTACAGGAAGAAGAAACAGTTGTGCTGGCTGAAAATGTAAAAAACACAGATAAAAGGTATGAACTGGTTTTGAATGAAATCATCATACATACGCAGGAGATAATTTAGAAAATGGAAATGTTTTGGAGAACAAAAGGAAAAAGAATTGCAGCATGGTTAATGATCGCATTAATTATGGCAACAACGATACCATTTGGAAGTATCAGAGCATCAGCAGATAACACTGCAACAGGTGAAAGTGGTACAGTCACAATCACAGGACAGGTGATGGTTCCGGATGATACTAATGAAAACACGGGTACAAGTAATGGAAGAGCATATGCAGGTGCAAAGGTGACGGTAACATACCCACAAAGCGGTTCGACTCCTGTAACGAATGAAGCGACTACAACAGACGATGGAAAATTTAATATTTCTATTGGTGATTGGACATTAAATACGGATAATAAGTATACGGTTAAAGTTGAGCCAGCAGATGTGGATAAAGGTACATATGACAGTTATTCCAGTGAAGAGAAAACTGTCACAGAAGATCAGGTAAAAACAAAAAAGATTGAGTTAGGTGCAATTACACTTAAAGAAAAGTCTGTTTCATATTCAGTTACTGCAAATGCAGAAACTTCTGATCATTCAGAAAAAGATGATGCTGGAGAAGTAAAGGTAGAAAATAATGTTGTAACAGCAATACCAAAGGAAGGTTATGAAATCACTGCTGTAACAGTAAAAAAAGAAACTGCAGATTGGAAACCGGATGGAGAAACCAACGATAATTGGTGGAACAAGAAGATAAATGCGAGCGGTGCATTTGTATATGAAGAATTTAAGGATAAAACATTAGATGCAAATTATACGTTTACAATCACATTCGCAAAGAAACAGTTCACAATCACCTATAAAATTAGTCAGAATGGAAAGCTAATTTTAAATAGTGATGCACAAAATGATAAAGTTGAAATCACAACCGAGAGTGGAGAAGACGGTAGCCGGAATGTTCCATATACAGATTCTGAGTACAAAATAAAAGCAGCTGTTACAGACAACAAGTATCATCTTACAAGTTTTAGAGTGGACAATGATGAAAAGCTTAATGAAAACGAAATAAATAACAGCTTAAAAGAGAAAGAATATATATTTTCAGAAGGAATAAAACAGGCACATAGTATAGAAGTGACAGCAGAAATTGATACGTACACAGTTTCTGTTACAACTGATGATGGAGGAATTGTTGAGGTTAATGGTTCCAGTGAAAAAAATATTATTGTAGATTCTGGAGCAGAAGTTGCAATCATTGTAAAACCAAATGAAGGTAAAACAGTAAAAATATTTTCGGTCAATGGTACGCCGATACAGGAAAATAATTTAACAGAGGATGAAGATGGAACAGCAGTCTATAAGATTGAAAACGTAAATGGTGACCAGAATGTAACTGCTGAATTTGAAGATATTCAAAATGAAAATAAAGATTCGTTGGCTCTTGCAGGTCTGAATCTGTTAGATAGTGGAAATAATCAAATAACAGCGGATGAGGATGGAAACTATTATTCATCATCAGCCATTTTAAAATTTGATGGTAAAACTAAAATCAGTCTTTCGCAATGGGGAGTGGGCAAAACGCAACTCAACTTAACAGAAACAACTATCATTTCATCAGTGTATAAAGGTGGAATTATTGGCAGAAAACAAATAAGTCTCAATCCGTCTGTGAAAATTGTGATTGATACAACAAAACCCAAAATTGAACTGAGTGACGATGAGAAAACAATTTGGAAAACTGAAGCAGACACAACAGTGGATATCACAGGTACAGCCGTGGATGAAAATTTGAAAAAGGTTGTCTGGTCAGAAACAGAACTTACACCGGATGATGTGTTGAATGGGGCACAGGAAGCAGCATTAAATGAAAATGGAAAGTTTGAAATAAGCGGCATTCAATTAGCAAAAAATCAGAACATTGATAAAATCTATATTTATGCCATTGACAAAGCAAAACAGTGTTCAGAAGCCGGAGTTATTACTGTATATCGGGACAGTGCAGCACCTGAAATTACGGAAGTGTCTCTGATTCCTGCTGATACAATAAAAAAATACGATTTTGGAAATTATTGCAATGCAAATATTACAGTAAAAGTTACTGCGAAAGATGTGAATGAAAAAGACGGCAAATCGGATTATCCGGCAGTTGGTGTGAAAGAAGTCCGCGTGTACAGTGATGATGATACAAAAGTGTATACGGGAACTGTAAGTACACAAGTAAGTGGAACAAGTGATGCAACGATAGAAGTTACGGTTCCATTGGAAGAAGCTGGTATATTTGCAAGCCTGAAAGAGGTTCATATCAAAGCAGTGGATGCATTGGGCAATGAGAGTAAGGCATATAAATTAACAGAAATTAAGAATCATAATGGTATTGTATCGGATGTTTTAATGCTGGAAAAAGATGCACCTGTAGTAAAGGTGACGCCACAGGCAGATGGCAAATATGAAAATGCAAAAGATGGAAAGACAGAGTATTGGTACAAAGAGATTCCAACAATTGCATACGAGATTACAGAACAAAAAGATCAGACTAACGGAAGTGGTCTTGCAGCGAGAACTGTGACCGTAAACGGAGATAAACTTACTTCGAAGGCAAAGAACTTTATGGAAAGTATTGCAGGTAGTGATCAGATTGTACAGGAGGATTCTCTTACACTTTCAGCAAACGATTTGCAGAAGGTGCAGGAAGGCGAAAATACAGTTGTCACCACCTATACAGACATCGCAGGAAATAAAACAATTGACACAAAAACAATCTGTCTTGATACACATCAGCCAGATGTAACAAGATTTAATATTGAAAAGAAAGATGCATCAAAAATTTTAAATATTTTTACCTTTGGTAACTATGGAAATGGTGTGATCAAAGTTACTGTAACAGCAGATGATTTACACAGTGACGATGGTTCAGAAGTACCGTCAGCAGGACTGAACGAAATTACATTATATGTAGGTGAAGAAGCTTATCAGACAAAGGCAGTCGGAAGCGATGATACAGCGGTATTTGAACTCCCGGCAGAGACTGTTTTAAATGAACAGAAAGTATATTTAGATAAAAAAATTAGTGCAACAGTTACGGATAACGTTGGCAACCAGTCTGAAAAGACACTTGTGACGACAGCAAATTCGAATGTGAAAAACAGCAATTTAATGATTGAAACAGTTAAACCGACCATTACATCTGTTTTATCTGCAGAAGGATATGTTGGAAAAAATGGAATCATCTATAACAACAGTGATACTGGAGTCAGAATTAAAGTAGAAGATAAAGATTCTGGAATTTATAGTGTGAAAGCCTCCGTTAATAATAAGGAGTTAGTGAACGTTTCTTATCCAGATCAGAAAACAGTTACGGAAAGCTATGAGATCAACACGAAGGATGCTGTCATTAATGCAGATACCAACAGCTATGATATGGTAATTACAGCCATTGACAATGCTGGAAATGAATATTCCAAAACACAGCGTGTCTACAAGGATATTACAGCTCCGGAAATTTTAAGCATTGATATGGAAGCAGCAGGAAATAAAGAAGCAGATGGAAGTGTTTCTTATACAGAGACGGATTATGGTTATTATTTTGTGGAAAATACAAAGGTGACTGTAACGGCTACGGACGGCTCCAAAGAAGGGGATTCCGGTGTAAAGGAGATCCACTATTATACGGTAGATGCCAATGGAACAAAAAGCAGTGAGCAGATTGTACAGGCAGATGCAGAAGGAAAAGTGACATTTGTGGTTCAGGCAGGATTTAAAGGACAGATTTATGCCTGCGCTTACGATATGTTGAATAATCACGAAGAAAGATATGTGACACCGAGCAGTCTGATCATTGAAACAGCCGAGCAGCATGCCCGTGAGAAACATATTGATTTTAACAAGGCGGCAGCTGCAAGCAAGGATGCAAAGGGAAATGAACTGTATGAAAAAGATGTAACGGTAGATGTTACAGTGACAGATACATTTTCGGGAATCCGTTCTGTGGAATGGACAGTGGAATCGCCTTATGATAAGGAAAACAATCAGTCAGGAAATGTGGAGATCAGTAATCAGGGTGCATTTTCCAGTGGAAATGCGGATGGCTGGAGTCAGACAAAGAAAGACAAAAACCTTGTTACAGAACTGAAAAAGTCATTCACTGTAAAAAATAACAGCAATGAGATAAAAATGCATATCAAAATGACAGACCGTGCAGGAAATACATCAGAAGACGAACAGATATTCAGTATTGATAAGACAAAACCGGAAATCAAAATTGCATTTGATAATGAGACACCGGATGCTGAAAATACAACCATGTTCAAAGAGAACAGAGTTGCTACCATTACAGTTACAGAACGCAACTTTGAGGCGGCAGATTTTAAGGCAGATATTACCAATACAGATGGTGTGATTCCTGAGTTGACAGCATGGCAGACAACCGAAAATACGGAAAACCCGGATCAGAGTGTAAGTACTGCAACCATTACATTTGCAGAAGATGGTGATTATACGCTTTCTGTCAGTGGAAAGGATAAGGCAGCAAATCAGGCAGAGACAGTAAAAGCAGATGATTTTACTATCGATAAAACCCGTCCGGTGATTACGGTTACTTATGACAACAATAATGCAGTAAATGGCAATTATTATGCAGCAGCGCGTACAGCGACGATTCAGATTGAAGAACATAATTTCTCTGAAAACAGAGTAAGGATAACAGGAACAGCAACTGATAACGGAGCAGGAATCTCATTCCCACAGTCTGGCGGATTTACCGGAAATGGAGATGTTCATACCGCAACCATTACATGTGGTACAGATGGTTTATACAATTTTAATGTGGAATACACGGACATGGCAGGAAACATAGCTGAAACCTATACAGGGGAAGAATACTATGTGGATCTCACTGAACCGGAAATTGAAATTGTTGGTGTCGAAGATTATTCGGCAAATAATGGAGATGTTATTCCACAGATCGTAATGTCAGATACAAACTTTGATACCAATGGTGTGAACATTGAACTGGTTGGTGCAAATCAGGGAAGTGTGGCACCGGAAGGCTCTTATACGAATCAGGGAAATGGAGAGACATTTACATTCCAGAACTTCCCGAAAGAGCAAAGCTATGACGACATCTATACGATAAATGCCACATTGACCGATATGGCTGGAAATGAGAGCAATGCAACAGTTACGTTCTCCGTAAATCGCTTTGGATCAGTTTACGTGTTTGATCAGACCTTAAAGGATATTGAAGGAACTTATATTCAGAACGAGATTGATGTCAAGTTACAAGAAGTCAACGTAGACAGTCTGGAACATGACAAAATCAAAGTAGTAGTAGATACAAATGGAACACCGAGGACATTAGAAGAAGGTATCGATTATCAGGTACAGGAATCTGGTGGAAACGGACAATGGTATCAGTATGATTACACCATCGACAAGTCTCTTTTTGCCGGGGATGGACGTTACATTGTAACACTGTATTCAGAGGATATTGCAGGAAATGTCAATGAGAACATTGATGAATCCAAAGAAGCAGAAATCTCATTTGGTGTGGATAAAACAGCTCCTGTCGTTATTCCAATTGATGTTGAGAGCAATGCCCAGTATCCAGTGGATAAGAAAGCAGCAAATGTGACAGTCAACGACAACCTGGTATTAGATAGTGTTGAGATTTATATTGGTGATAAAAAATGTGATTATACAGTGGATGGTGAAAACTATCAGTTCAATATCCCAAACAATACGAAAAAACAGGATGTCACGATTATGGCTGTGGATGCAGCTGGCAATAAAACAAACTATGTCTTAAATGGAATTCTTGTAACAACCAACACATTCATCCGTTGGTATAACAATAAGCCATTGTTTGCAGGTTCTATTGCGGGTGCAGCAGTAGTAACAGGCGGTGGCGTCGGTGCAGCGATCGCACTGCGAAGCGGACGTATCAAAATAAGACGTAAGAGAAAATAAAAAAAGGACTGAGAGATATGGCAAAGTATCGCATAGTTTCAAAGGGAAATATAGTTACGATTAAAAGTAAGTTATCATTTGGGGAACAGATTAATGAGCGGGAAATCAATATTTTTGAACAACAGATTTTCCGCGGCTGTTTCAGACCGAGACAGGAAGGAAAAAAGACGATTATCTACACAGCACCAGATGTGGTACCTCTTATATCATATCTGAAAAAGGGTGTGGATGAAGAAACGTTTTTTCTGCTTGCGGCGCAGACAATTGAGATGACTAAAAAAATTGAAATGAATGGGTTGTATCTGCATAATCTCATGTTACAGCCGGAAATGGTGTTTGTATGTGAAAGAACCAGGGAAGTGTTCTTTGTATATCAGCCGATCAATAGCAGAATTACGAGTGGAAATGTTTATGCGTTTCTTGCAGATACCGTACAGTATGCAGGCAGATATGGCAAAGAGCCAGAGCAGTTTCTGAAGGAATTCCAGGTATTCCTCAATGATACAAAGAATTATAAAATAGAGGACATTGAGAGATATATCCGCGAAAAATGTCCACAGGCATTCCGGAAAATCGTAAAAGCAGAGACGGGAAAAAGCGGTTACATCACAAATGACCGTTCATCCTATGAAAGACATTATCACAGTGACAGTAACGATGAAGGTGGAACGACATTACTGATGGAGGAGGATGAAAGTGGTACAACCCTTTTGACACAGCAGGAGGATGACGAGGGAGACACAACTCTTTTGCAGCAGGAGGAAAGATATCCAATTTTAGAGAGAATCAGCACAGGGGAGAGCGTGACTGTCAGAAAAAATATTTTTAATATCGGTAAGGAAAAAGAAAATGATTTTACAATAATAAATAATAAGGCGGTCAGCCGCAGACATGCGGTAATTGAGCGGATAAATGGAACTTATTATCTTATGGATAAAAGTTCAACGAACCATACATATCTGAATGGAGAAATGCTGGATGCTGAAAATTCTTATGTGCTTTCGGATCATGACAGTATTCAGATTGCAGATGAAGAATTTACATTTTATTTTGATTAGGAAGTGAAAAAATGGACGAGTACTTTGCAGATAAATTGACAGAAATTCAAGACACGGAAGACACTGCCTACTTATTGGAAAATAATGAGATCTTTTATGATGTTGGCTATAAAGTGATGCAGAATCAGGAAAATGCCAACCTGTTAAGGTGTCATAGAATCAAATATAATGGAAAAATAAAACTAATTTATTTCACAAGAGAATATACATCACTGGAGGATTACATTGCATCTTCGGATATGGATACGATCTTAAATGCGATTCACAGTTTGCTCGAAGCTTTAATTCAGATTGAAAATCTTGGATTTTTAAATATGGCATGTATTGATAATCGCCTTAGCCATATATATGTAGAGTCTGGCACGAATAATGTGAAGATCATTTATTTGCCTGTAAATATAACGGGTGTTCATAAAAATAAAAATGAATTTGACAATGAAATAAAGGCTCAGCTGGTGCAGAAAATAGAACGGATAGGAATGATGAATCATCCGAAAATGCGTCAGGTGATAGATGCGTTGGAGGATGGAACATTAAAACTTCATGACATTAGTACACGTATACAGGCGGAAAAACCTGTAATGCATAGAAATACAAAAAATACTTCTGCAGATCCCAATATTGGGCAGAAAAAGATAGTGGATATGCCGGACATGAATCAGATATCAATACAATCCATAGATGGGCAGTTTCACTTTGTTGTTTGTGAAAATGAATTCCTGATAGGAAAAAGCAGAGAAAGAGTTCAGGGTGTGATAACAGGAAATAATGCGGTCAGCAGAGTTCATTGCAAAATCGTAAGGCAGAATGGCAGCTATTTTGTAGTGGATATGGGAAGCTCCAATGGTACTTATGTTAATGGAAAAAGAATACAGCCAAATGTGCCAGAGCCTATTTCAGACAGAAGTCAGCTGAGAATTGCAAATGCAGAATTTATAGTACGAGGATAAAAAAATGAGTAAGCCATTAATCATTATTGCAGATACAGATGAGCTGTATCTGCAGAATCTGGAAAGAAAATTTTTGGAAGAATTTGATGACCAGATAGAGTTAGAAATTATATCTGATCCGGTCTATTTTGAACAACGTTTTGAGACACCTGTCTCAGTAGAAATTCTGGCTGTCTCAGAGGCGTTATATTCAGCAGGACTTCAAAGACATAACATTTCCAATCTGTGTGTGCTGGCAGAAGAACATGAGAGTGGGAGTACGGAGGATTTGTCTGTAAACAGAGTGTATAAATATCTGGGAATCAGGGAACTTTTCAATGAACTGACTTATCAGAGCAGGGATCGGCTGACGGAATCACAGACACAGGAACATAAGACACAGATCATTTCTTTTTATTCTGCAATCGGGGGAACAGGAAAGACAGCATTATCTGTCGGACTTGCACGGTGTCTGTCAGAAAAACATAAGAGAGTTTTCTACGTAAATACAGAATCTGTGCAGGATTTTTCTTATTATCTTGAAAACAAAACCGGTATGCCGAATGAAGGATATCGTGTCATGAAAAATGAACAGGAACATATGTATCAGAATGTTCGTTTTACATTAAGAAAAGAAGGATTTACATATCTGCCTCCATTTAAATCAACGCTCGATGCAAGAAATCTTGATTTTACAATCTATCGAAAATTAATACAGTCAGCGAAAGACAGTGGAGATTATGACTTTATTATTGTGGATGTGGAAGCAGGATATAGCAGATGGAGAATACAGTTACTGCAGGATTCTGATAAAGTGATGCTTATTACGTTACAGGATGATGTCTCAACGAACAAAATGCGCTATATCACAGAGTGCCTTGATTTCGGAGATCATGAAAAATACATGGTCATTTGTAACAAATACAGTGAAACAAGAGACAACCAATATGTTCAGTCGGGATTACAGTCAGAGTTTTCCATCAGGGAATATATTGATGAAGTGAGTACCCCATTGTTAACTGCAAGACAACTTGCACAGTTAAATGGGATAGAAAAAGTGTCATACATGTTTATTTAGATAAAGCAATATGGGGAGGAAAGAGATGTTTAGAGATTTTTCGGACGAAGCAAAACAAAAACTTTTAAAGTATGTTGACGAAGTGACGGCAGACGGTACCTGGGACAGGGTAAAAGACTGGTTTGGAGATGCCGGACTGACCATACAAAGCTGGCTCGGACAGCTCAGCATCCAGAACTATGTCAATGACGTAGACACCTACCATAAAAAAGTACTCGATAAAAATAACACCACAGCAAAGCAGATCGGGGAGATCTTTTCGAACGTGCAGGCAGTGGATACCAGATACCTCAGCATCGCAGGAAGTGAGGCAGCCTGTGGGGATGACATCATAAAACTGATCAGAGACCTTGCCAGTGCCATTGACCCGAATGGAGGGAACATGGACATGGGAAGGATGAAGGGTGTTCTGGATGCAGATGTCGAGAACATACGCAATGCCAGGGCGACGGCTGAGAGGGCAGTCGAGGAAAAAATGCTCGGAACTGAGGCAGAGGGCTGCATGAACAGCGAAGACCCGGTCAACCTGAGCACCGGAAACTTCATCTATGAGCATGAAGACTTAAAAGTGGGAGGGGAGATACCGTTATCGTTCCACCGTTATTATAATTCCAAGGACCGCCGCAGCGGTGTGCTTGGAGACTGCTTTTTGCATAATTACCAGACAGCCATCGAAAAAGAAGAGAACGGAGCCGTCAGGGTGCGCCAGGCAGACGGACAGGTCAACCATTATGACAGGACAGTTTCAGAAAACGGCAGGGAGGAACTGACAGGAAGAAATACAGCACTCGAATCCTTAAAAGAAACGGAAACAGGATACGTGCTCGAACATCCGGGCACGGAGATCATATCGTTTGACCGGGACGGAAAGATGCTCCGGAAAGAAGACCGGAACGGAAGGGGCATATCTTTTTCCTATCTCGAAGATGGAAAACTTGAAAAAGCGGAGGCAGACAATGGGAGCAGCCTGACCTACTCTTATAATAAAGAAGGACAGCTTGAAAAAGTGACCGACCATACCGGACGGATCGTGCAGCTTGCATACAGGGAAGGAAAACTCGAAAAGGTGACAACGGCATCCGGTGCAGAATACCGCTATGCCTATGGGGAAAATGGAAGAATCACGGAAGTGGAAAATGCCCGTCATGTCACATCTGTTAAGAATACCTATGACAGAAGATTTCGTATTATTCATCAGCAATTTCCAGATGGTGGAATGATGGAGTTTGCTTATGATGATAAAAACCGACGTGTCACACTCACGGAGCGCAATGGAAGTAAAATCATTCATGTGCATGATGAACGATACCGTAACACAGAGACTATTTATGAGGATGGGACAAAAGAGCATTATCTCTATAATGAAAAAAACCAGTGTATCAGCATGACAGACAGGCTTGGCAGAACGACGAGAATGGCGTATGATAACCGTGGGAACCTCACACAGACCGTGGATGCCCTAAAACGCAGGGTCAACTATACCTATGATGCAGATTGTCATCTTATCAGTGTAAGTATTAACGGAAAAGAACGTCTGAAAAACCATTATGATGGGAAAGGTAATCTGATCGGCACGGAAAATCTGTACGGAAACAGAATTACCGTGATAAATAATGGGGCAGGAAGACCGGAAACAATCACTTATGCAGATGGAAGCGTTTGGGAGATTGGATATGATGAAAGCGGAAACATCGTACAGTTAAAGGATGTAACCGGAAATGTGACAACTTATGGCTATGATGCCTTAAATCGTGTGATTGAGACAGTAGATGCAAATAGGAACGTGACACGTTATACCTATGATGCAGCAGACCGTGTCACAACAGTAACCGATGCTATGGGTAATCAGAGAGCATACACTTATAACGCAGGTGGAAAAATCACGGCAATCCGGGATTTTGATGGTAATACGGCAGAGTTTATCTATAATCCACTTGGAAAAGTGGAAACATACACAGACAAAGAGGGACAGCAGGTACATTTCACTTATGACAAAATGTGGAACATCTGTTCGGTCACAGCGCCGGATCATGGAAAGCAGGAATATTTTTATGACAGTGACAATCATCTTGTAAAACAGATACTCCCGATGGGAGGAGTAGTGAAATATGCCTACGATGCGGCTGGAAACCGCACAGAAATGACGGATCCGGAAGGAAATACAACCCGTTACTTTTATGATGCCGTAAACCGCCTGACAGAAGTACTGGAACCGGATGGAGCCAGGACTGTGTATGAATATGACAGAGAGGGAAATCTTGTCAGAGAGACGAATGCATCCGGACAGACGACCAGTTACACTTATGATGATTTAGGAAGAAGAACAAGTGTTACAAATGCGGCTGGTGCAACGACAAGTGTATTCTACAATGAACTTGGAAAAGCAGAGCGTATCTGCTATCCGAATGGAAGCAGTACTGTTTATGAATACGAAAAAGGTGGAAGATTAAAGAGTGTTCGTTACCCGGATGGTGCAGGAGAACACTACGGATATGATGCCAGGGGAAACCTCACAGAGCGTACCACTACGGCGGGAGAATGTTACCATTATAGTTATGACTGTCTTGCCCGTATCACATCCATTGAAAATCCGGCAGGAGGTGTGGCATATTTTACCTATGATGCACTTGGACGTGTAACGAAGGCAGAAGATGAAAAGGGAAATATTACCTGTTATGAATACACTCCAAATGGCAATCTTGCAAAAGTGACAGATGCGTTGGGAAATGAAACATTTTATCAGTATGATGCAATGGGACAGCTGGTACAGACAAGCTGTACAGGAGCCAATGGGGAAGAACCACAGAATACAGTCTATACCTGGGATAAAGAAGGTCATGTTACCACCGTGACAGACCCTTTAGGGGATATAGAACGCTATACTTATGACCCGGCAGGAAAAATGAGGGCAAAAGTAGACAAAGATGGTTATGAGACTGCCTTCCATTATGGCACAAATGGTCAGGTGGAGGAAATCTGTTATGCGGATGGAAGAAAAGTATCCTTAACCTATAATGCCATAAGGCAGCTTGAGGAAGTAAAAGACTGGCTCGGCACGACAAAAATCGCTATGGATGA
>ERZ773149.1879-NODE-1879-length-16005-cov-18.941129_pt1 | contig 16005 bp, 14 predicted proteins | sample MGYA00511081_ERZ773149 | MGnify/ENA primary metagenome ERZ773149 (study PRJEB29015, sample SAMEA2737846) | human gut metagenome | biome: human gut; feature: human-associated habitat; material: faeces | place: China | collected 2012 ...
GGGGGCTGCTTTTTGCATACCACAGGGCCTTGCCCCTGATGACCTGCCCGCCGGGCTTCATTGCTCCGTCGCCGGGTGAATCGCGCAGATACCATAAATCCCAGCGGGTTTCGGCGTCGCCGCTGTACGGTCCGTAGCCGTCGATAAGCGCGGCTTCGCAGTGAGTAAGCACGTTCCAGCGGTCGATCGGGATATTGAGCCCCTGCGCCAGTGCGGCGACTAATTTACCTGCGGCGTCGATCTGGCGGGGAGTGGGCGGAAACTTGCCGAACTCAGTATCCCTGCCGTTATGGGGCAGCGCGCCGCAGGCGCAGCAGAGAGCGATACCGATAGCGCCGGTATTGCGCTGCCACGTATGGCTTTTAAGCTCGGTGAGCTGCGTGCAGGTCTGGTAAACGCTGCCGTCGGCGTCGATATTGAAATGGTAGTCGTCATAAAGCTGGCCGTAACGCCCGGCGGTCCAGTGCAGATAGATCTGCGAGATGCGGTTGTGCCCCAGGGCGACAAGTTCGGAGAGCTTGGCTGCCGTCAGCAGCGGTGCTGATGATATTTGCATTTGCATAGTAGAGATGCTCCTTTCCTGTGAGTTTGGAGAGCAGGCCATTATTTTAACGTCCTCCGTTCAGCATTTTGATGTGCTGTGGCACCCTCTCACTCTTATATGGCTTTTTAGGCTCTGTTTTTTAACCTGCCGGCAGGAAAAATTTAAAAAGTGTAAAATTTGCTCTTCCAAGCGGCGGATAAAAATTATTTATGTAAAGGGGGTTAAAAATGACCTTGTAAAAAGCCATATAAGAGTAGGGGATATTATTACTGACGCAGTAAGCATACCAAATCTTTTAAATCTTAAAGACCTTTAGCATCTCTTAAAGCTTTTAAATCATTAAAATCTGTAAATCCTTCGTACATACTTATGATTTTGACTTGGAAGTTTTAAGTGTTAATAATGGTTTTGTATTACTGATCTGCGTTAGTATTGATACTTACACCCTAAATTTAGCGAAAGCAGGTAAAAAACATGAATGATTCTTTAGCTTCACAACAAAAATCTAAAAAGACGGGCGGCGATGTGCTGAGTGCCCGTCTTTTGTATTTGGCGCTGAAATGCCCCTTACTGCAGGGAAAACACTGCCAGACAGAGACTGTACGGCCAGTTGAGCCGCAGTCTGCCAGAACGGTGAAACCGCCGAGAAAGGACGATGCTTTAGTAGAGCTGCGTATCGTTTTGCCTTATGGTCTGCGTAAGCAGGCACAGGACGAGCATATCAACTGCAGCGCTTTGTTCCGCAGGGCGCTTAAGCGCAGTTTAACGTCACGCCGCAGTTCAGGCGCAAGGTGTGACTAGTGGATCATTTTACAGCGATCGAAAATGCGTGGCTGGAACCTCCGCAGAGTCTGGCGGAAGCCGTGTACAGCTGTGAATTGTGTAATGAGGCTGTTTGCGCCGGTGATTTTTATATCGAGCTGGATGGGCTCATTATTTGTATAGATTGTCTGGACAGCCTGACGGCGCGGGAGCTGGCAGTAGAGGTGTTGAATAATAAGATCACCGCAGCAGAGTGAGATAAGGGGATGTATTGATGACAGTTACTTGCACAGAAACAGCGGAGTGTGATAAATGGGCCGAAATAGTGGCTTTAGCGCAGCAGGGCAATAAAAAGATGCTGGGGGTGATTTTGCAGGCTTTTGATATCAAACTGCGAAAAATAGCACATACCAGCGCTTATAAAGGTTTTGCCGAGGATAGCGAGCAGATCGAAAGGGTTGCCGTGGTAAAGGCGCTGGAAAAGTGGGGACAGCGGCAGGATTTCGAGAAGCTGCCGGCTTTTATCGTCAGTAAGTCGTATACGGCGCTCAGCAGTGAATGGAAACGCCGGCATAAGGATGAAGAAATGACCTGCCCTTATGAAATAGAAAGCGGCTGTGAATTTGCAGAGGAAGTGCTGACGGCAGATGCGGCGCAGACGACGCGTACTTATTTTGAACAGCAGCAACTGCAGCAGGATTTTGCGGAAGTGCAGGAACTGCTGGTACAGCTTTCGCCCAAACAGGAAGAATTGATCGAACTGCATTTTCTGGAAGGCTGGAGCAACGGCGAACTGGCACAGAGATTTGGCGTCAGTCCTGCGGCGATCAGTAAAACGATCAAAAAAGGGCTTACTAAGCTGCGGCAGCTGCTGCTTGCAGCGCATCAGGCCGAAAAACAGCGGGAAGCGGAAGAACTGCTGATGTAGATAAGCTGGGATATGGATCATCAGGCGCAGGCCGGCAGGCTGTTATGGCACTGCCAGCCAGGGTGATCTGCCTGGGAAATGCGTTTGCTGCTGCCTGGACAGAGAAACTCGTAAGTGCGCCTGACCATATAAGCAAATCAGAGGCTGAGAATATTGCGAAGGATGTGCTGAAAAATGGAGAGACCTTATGAACAGATACGGCGGATGGTAAAACTGTTTGAATATAACAGACTGAAGCTGCGGTTTAGAAATGAAGATGAACGGGCCAGGTTTATTGATGGCTGGGCAGAACGCTTCTGCGAGACGGACGATGCCGAATGGAATATTGCCGTTACTATTATGACTGCCCGCCGCCGCGAACCGAACTTCTATAATATGGAAAAAGCCCTGCGCGAAGCGCAGGGCATAAGGCGGGAGAGAATATTAGAAAAAAAGCGGAGAGAAAACGATCAAGCGAATACCACAAATGCACAAAAAAGAGCCTTGCAAAAGCAAGGCTCATCTAATTTACAGCCAACTCCTAAAACTCCCTACGAAATAGCCCAGGAAGCGTTGTTGAGGTATGAAAGGAGGGGGAGAAAGGTTAAGATTCAATTATAAAGGCTGAATTTAAAATAAATACTTAATTATATTTTAGTTTTTGTATATAGTGTTGCAATTCGTTTTCTGTTTTTGTTTGACACAAAACTTCGTTAATTAAAAAAGTTATAATGAGTTCTCTAGCACAGCATAAAACTGTTCTGTAATCATCTTTTGTAACATTAGTTGCTGTTCCATGAGCTAGTTTTGATCGGGTACGATAAAGAGCTTTAACTGTTTTTTCAATACCAATCCTATCTTCATATTTTTCAGCCAATAGGAATGCACAATATTCTGAGATTTGTGCTGATATAGATTGATTAACAAGTTGGTTTGAGTTCATTTGTATTAACGCTTCTATTGCCATCATACTTTCCAAAAAGCAAATAGGTCTACCAATATCATATATTGCTCGCCCGTATAAATCTATTGCCGTCATTAATCGTTTCTGCATTTGCGAAGTTGGTGAAGAATTACTTACGTTTTCTATTAGTGATTCCGGAGAAAAACCGTAAGTAGAAATTTCTGCAAGTATATTCTTAAAATCTATCTTTAGGAGAGCCCCGGATCTATGACCTCTGTAGCAAAAGTCTAAATTTTTATTTAGAATTACACATTCATCTAAATCCCACTTTTTATAATTTAAAATACCAACATCAAATTGAGAACCCAAAAGTGATATTAAAAATCGAAGAACATTTTGAAGTTGATCAAAATATTCATTAGCAAGTTCATGTGCTTTAATATTATCTCTGGCAGTCACTTCAATAGATACCCATGTATCGTGCTTATCCAAGTCACTGAAAAGCAATTCGACTAGCTTTGTTTCTTTTTCAATTGAATATTTTTTTGTTAATAAGTTTTTATGTGAAGGAAAGTTATAGAAAGTAAAAAGCCCTATTGAAATCGGCTTATCATGAGAGACAATGAGGCCTTCAATTTTATGAAAAACCTCTGACTTGACAAGGGGTTTATTAAGCAATTCTTTCACAATGTGGTCATGAATATCAGCTGAATTTGTTGTGATTTCTTTTTGTTTACAATTTTGTATGAGAGATCTCAATTTATCGGCTACATACTTTCTTGATAGAGTATTGTTTAAATTTTTTTCAGCATATAAAATTTGTGATACAATTTCTTCAAAATCTTTAGCATCTGCTTCTTTAAAAGAATATTGAGTGTTTTGGTCAGAAAACCATCTTATGTGATACTGTGCTTCATGCTGTGTTGGTATTTTAGTTACAATACAATGATCAATCAAGGTATTGATGCGGTCAACCAGTTCTTTTTTCATTCTTTTCCTCCATAAACTGCTAATATACTAGATAGGTTTTTGAGATTTTATATTTTTGCCAATAAAAAAATAATCACAAGCTTATAAGCTATGGCTTAATTATAGCACAAAGGACGCTGAATATTCAGCGTCCTTTGTGGATACTTTAATGAGTTTTATAATTCTCTAACTATTTGAATAAACTGGTTCATACTAACTGCATCTGAAAGCAATTTATCTTCATCTTTAAACACCATGTAATATCTATATTGATTTCCGGCAGCATGGCGCCACGCCTTACCCAATGATATTTTATCTTTAGTATCATCGTTTTTCAGATGTTCGCCTTTTGTTTCTACAAATATTATTTTTTCGTTATTTGTCATAATCATGATGTCAGGGTAGTGATTAATAAATCCATTGATACAAAAGCCACTACGAGATATATTTCTGTGCCACCAACGTACATTATCAAGGGAGGTCAACTCCATTATAAGTTCTTGTTCGAGTTGATTCATACTTTCTTCTGCCTGATATAAGGACCCACCAATAGTATCGATAACATTTGTTGGATGAATATAAGATGGTAGTTTAAAGGACGGTTGACAAACTATTTGTTCAAGTTCTAACCCTCTAGAAAAAGTTTCCTTGTAATGTTCTGTAAGCAGGGCTTCTATTTTCTTTTTAATTTTTTCACCGTAACTCAATGGTGATTTCTCCATAGAGGCTAATTGATCTTTATTCATTTCATCTACAATGTGGTTAATATATGTTCTTAACTCAGTAGAGTCAACCATATTTAGTTTATTTATATAATTAAACATGGCATCTTTGCATTGGCGGATTCTCCCATCAGGAGGTAGAGAATTAAAATATGCTTTAAACGCTTGTTGATCGCTACTCTGCATTTTAAATACTTTGGGTAGTCCACCTTCATTTTGGCTTACATCTATTTTGGCAATTTCATCATTCGCATCTGAAAAATCAATGTCATAGGCTTTGCCTTTTAAAGAAAAGCCTTCAGCCAGTTGTTCTTTTTCCAATAGAGTCCAATTTCCTTCTGTAAACAAGCTTTGTGGAACAGCACGGAAAAATTGTGGGATCATTAGATTTTTAATGTCGGATTTGAACTGTGGTTTAACGGCAAATGTGGTCAATTTGTGTTGTACCTCCCAGGGCAAAGATTGCTTAAAGGGATCGTTTTCATCTTTGCTCAGTGTATCGTTATAATTCTGGCCTTGTTGAGTTGCACTTGTGAGCATTATATCAACATTAGTGGTGTTTTCAGGGATTGTTTTTTGTTCATTGCGGCGTTGTAATTCCAGAGCAATAGCTTGTTCGTCAATGTTTTCAAGATCATTATCTTCATTGTCATTGTCGCTGACAGCTATTTCAGGTAATTCTGGTTGTGTTGGTATTTGTAGTTCTTTTTTAGGTGTTTCTTCTGTTGCAATGCGGTAATCTTTGTCACTGAAGCCAGCACTGTTAAGGCCTCGAATGATGCATTGTATAGTATTATTAAAATCATTGGAAGATGTTAGAACATAAGACATATTTAATGCTGTCTGCCTGTGTTCTTTAGTATAAGGCAATCGTAAAATTCTTCCTAAAATCTGCTCTACATCTACTTGGCTTGTTTTATTGGCTAGTGAAGCTAAAATGTATGCAAATGGGCAGTCCCAACCTTCTTTTAGTGCGTTAATTGTGATGATATAACGAATAGGACAGGCGGTTGAAAGTAAATCTACATCTCTTAATTCGTTTACGTCAGCTGTGCGGATAGCAATTTGTTCACTTGGAATTCCTCCGTCTACCAGCTTATCACGCAGTTTGATGAAGGTAGTGCTGTCAACATTGCCCTTGGGTTGAGCTTGAAATAGCGCAATAGGACGAATATATTTTCCACTTTCCTGCTCTGCTGCAATAGCAAGATCTTCTAATTTGTTTCGTAGATCAATTGCGTCAATTAACACTTCGTTTTGGCTATCGCGATTATAAACAATAACAGGGAGTTTAACCATATGTTCACTTTTTAGTTGTACAGCATCTACATAAGAAATAATATTACTTTCTTGTTTTGGTGTAGCAGTCAAATCAAGAACAAAACAGGGGTTGAAGTTTTCCAACATTTCAAGGCTTAGCTCAGATCTAGCGTGGTGGCTTTCATCTACAATAACCAATGGGTGCAGTTGATTGATGATCTGAAATAGGGCGGTTTCATCTGCTTTTTCAATGGGAATTTCGGGTTTGCCTAATACTTTTGAAAAAGCAGCAAGGTTACTGTTTTCTTGATATGCTTTTAAGACTTCTTTGCCCCGTCCACGAAAAGAATCATATGATAGTACCATAATAGAAAGTTGTTCGGTAACGGTGGTTGGGTTAAAGTTTTGCCCGTTCAATAGTTCTTGTTTAGTGTAAACTTCTACTCTACTTCCGAAATCTACATCAATTTTCTGGCGATAGGGATGAAACGTATTTTTTAATGTTTTTATGGTTTGGCTTAAAATAGCGTCTGATGGTACGAGCCATACCACAGCTTTTGTTTTGGTAATAGGAAGTGCATCAAAAACTGGTCGTATAGCATTGCAAGCAATAAATGTTTTGCCTCCGCCTGTTGGTACTTTAAGGCAGAGATTAGGCACGCCTGGAAGAATATCTTGATAGTTACCAAGTGATGGTGCACTTTTTTCTTTCCAGAAGCATGAAAAAGCTTTTGTGTAACTTTTTATTTCGTTGAGTAATTCCAAATAGCGCTTCAAATCAGCGATGACACGCTTCTGATAGGCCTTCATTTCCATTATAATTTACTCCTTTTTATCGAGGAATTTCGCTTGGCAAGTATGGTGATATTGCAGCAACAATATTGTCGTGCTGTACTCCATTTAATAGAGAAAGAACCATATTACAATAGTCGTTATTTTGGATACCCAGAAAATGTCCTATTGATGTTATTAAGGATTTTTCATTAAATACTTTTAATACATTTTTATAATCGTTACTATTAAGAGCATCTCTGAACTTTTCTTCTTGCTCTGCTTTTGTCTGTTCGTAATCTATGTTTTTAAACACCGCTTCTAAACTTTCTTTTGCTTCATTCTCGTTGTTTTGAGATAATTCGGCAGAAGCAAGCTGGTATTTGAGATGTTCGACCACGCTTTGACAGATTTGTTTCTGAATTTGATTTGAGAATCTTTGCTGAATGATATAGGTTTTCACTTTTTGGAATACTGTGCTTGGATCCTTGCCCAAATAGGAAGCTATGAATCTAATTAATTCTTCTACCAAAAATAGATTTTCTACCTCTGCAACATTGATGATATAAATATTATTATTTTTATAAGTATTTATTTCATGTTCAGAACGATAATCTCGATCAATAATTCCATATACTTGGAAATGATGCAATGATGGATTGTTTTTAAATGCTTTTGTGCGAGCTATTACTTGAGTACAGCCTCCGCATGCTATTACATAATAATTGGGATACAATACGGTATACAGTTGTGTGTCAGGACTGTTTTTTTCACCCTCAACAAACAGAACATTTTTTCTGCTACCCAATATATCAAATAAGAGATCCTCAGGAAGATTGTTCGAGTTGATTTTTTCAAAAATCCAATTTGTTCCATTGAATTCCTTAATCCAGATTTTATCTGCATTGGCATGTAAAGAGGCGAACTGAGTGTCATGAGTGATGTAAATAAACAGGCAATCAGGTCGGTGTTTTTCTAGAGAGAGCCAAAGACGATTCATAATCGAACGATGAAGATGCAACTCTGGTTCATCTATAATTAAGGTTTTATTTTCTGGAACACATAATACTTGGGCGGCCAAATATAGTACTGCCCGTTCACCATCACTCATCTGATTAGATGAATATTCAAAATTCGCTTCATTGTATTCAAAATATGTTAAAAATTTTGAATCTTTGACTTGCAGTTTTCTTTGGGGAAAAACATCGTTCCAAACATTTATTAGTTTATCAATAGCTGTTGTTCTAGTAGGAGGTTTTTCTTTTCCTTCTTTCTCCGCTTTTTTACAATCCTTAACATACTCGGCGTTAATGTTGGCTGTTAAGGCTATCAGTGCCGCTAACACATCCTCAAAATCATCTATTAGTTTTGTAGTATAGTCTTTTCCATGATTCCAACGGTAGACTTTTGTTTCTCGCGCATATTTATCTGCATTTGTCATTCCATATAATATGATATCTTCTGCTTCGGAATAACTTTTTAGGGAAATGTTTTCCTTGAAATTCAAGCTTCGTTGTGCACCTATACGATGAATGTTGAGCGGATCTTGTTGTTCAATCCATGCCCCGAGTTTGCTTTTGCCAGATCCGTTAGCGCCAATAATGATAATAGACTTAGCTTCGGTTATATATTCGGTTTTAGAATTCTGTTCATTTGGTAAATAATATGTGAATATCATCTGATCGCCTCTTTTTTATAAAATATTATTTATAAACGAGTTATATCTCGAGGGATTTTTTTGAAAACAATGTTCATCTGCGATAAATTTTCTTCGCTAATTGAACATCGGTCGGCATAAATGATAGTGCTATTAGCTTTATCAGTGATAGTAGCAAGAAAAGCATAGTCTAGTACAGTTACATTCTTGCGTTCGTAGTAAAAATAATAACTACTATCATTATGTTTGCCCAGGTAATATGGATTACCTTCGATAGGAGGGGTATATGTTTTTTTTGTTTCCATAAACCAAATGTATTCACGAATTTTTTTCGGAGGAACAGCTTCGTTAAGATTGTCGCCAATTAATAGTGGTTCTCCTAAACTATAAAAACTGAAATTTCCGCCAGTACCTTCTACTGCATTGTTACCTTCACCATATCCTTTAATAATTTTTTTTACGCGTTCTGCTGAAATGTTATTAGCATATTCCATCATTTCTATAATTATGAATTTGCGTGTTCCGCTATCGGCCTTATTCATATTCAAAATAGCATGTGCAGTAGTTCCAGAACCAGCAAAGGAGTCGAGAACAATATCATTCTTATCCATACTATGGGATAATATATATTCAATAATTTCAAGAGGTTTTACAGTATCGAAGCCATGTTGATTGCCAAGGATATTATTTAATAAATTTTTACCGCTTTCGGCAGTCCCACTTATTTCTTTTGGTATGTGGCACCAAAATGGGGATATCTCTGCACATTCTTCATGTTCATAGTATTTTAGCATAGGTTCGCCAGTTTCAAAAGTAATTCTATTTTTATTAAATAAATCTTTGATTTTGTCTTCTCCTGCTTGCCATCTTTTTGTAGTTGGTGGCGTGTATCCGTTTAGGGAAAAACACATTGTTTCTCTTTTGCTTTCTCCACGATTAGATTTTAATATGGTTTGCAAGCGGTAATTACCATCTTTATCATGATGAGGATAGCTTCTTGATTTTCCCGATTTTACAGACATAAAGCTAGGGGCTTTGCTTTTTTTATAGCAAAGTATATATTCGGCATCCTTTTGTGGTTTATATTTTGCATTTCCTGTATTTGATGGTTTGGCTCTGCTTTTCCATACGAAAGTTGCAATAAAATTTTGATTACCTATAATCTCATCACATATTAATTTTAAATTTGATTGCTCGTTGTCATCAATGCTAATAAAGATAACTCCATCATCAGACAACAATTTTTGTAATAACTTTAGGCGAGGGTACATCATGCACAACCATTTATCGTGACGAGTTAGGTCTTCTCCTTCTTTTCCAACAACTTCTCCTAACCATTTTTTTATTCGAGGGTCATTTACACTATCATTGTAAACCCATCCTTCGTTTCCAGTGTTGTATGGTGGGTCAATATATATGCATTTTATTCTATTTTCATAGCGAGGGAGCAGAGCTTTCAATGCTTCTAGATTATCACCTTGAATAATCATATTTTCACTGCCATTATCTTCAATATGCTGCCCATGTTCATCAAAGCTGTATTTACGATCTAATACACGGAATGGTACTTCCTGGTGATGGTTAATGACTTTATTTTTTCCTATCCATTCAAGAGTGGGCATGAGTTTCATCCTCCATATTATTTCAGATAAGTTTTCTTGTTGTTAAAATTCACATCGAGTAAATATAATATTCTTAAAAAATACTCATGTTAGCCATCTGCAATTATTATTTAGACCTCATATTATATATTGTATTAGAAATTACAAATAAACTCAATATTTTCAGAAGCATAATGGAATAACAGTTTTACTGGATTGTATAAAGTATGATTGATTGACAACTTTTATCATTGGTGCTAGACTCTGATAAAAGTTATTTATGTGTTGTAAAGTTGCATTGAGGGGATATTTGTTGAAAATTATACAACAATGAAAGGTTGTAGGGTTGTGGATCTTTTTCAAACTATTTCGACAATAATTATTTCAATGATATCTGGTTCTGTATGTGCAATTTATTTTGAAAATAAACGAAATGCGATTCTAAGGAAAAAAGTTTCTAATTATTTGATATTTCTTTATTCAGAAATTAGTGACCATAATTTTTGGATAAAAAAACTTTATTCCAGTTCTGACGCATTCCAAATCTGTTCTAAGCTTTTACTTGAATCCTCAACTGAAGAGTTGAGTAATACCAAATATTTTTTAGCAGAAAATCTAGATTATGATGATCTGAAGGTTATTGTTAATCACTATCGTCATATAGATGGGATTAAAAGAGCGTTTGCAAAAGAACCTGACTTTTTGCTTACTAAACTAGAGATGAAGATTTTTGTGGCAGATACTCAGGCGGCTCTTGAAATTCTTGGTAAAGATCCTTCTGTGAGACAGTTTGTACAGTCTATAACAGAAAAAGAAGCAAAAGAACGAGGCGCAAAAACATAGATAATAATGGTTGAAACTATAAAAATAAAAAGTGGTAACTATCTAGTTACCACTTTTTCAATATAATACAAAATATTATTTATTATTAAAATTGGTGGAGACGAAGAGGATCGAACTCTCGACCTTACGGATGCGAACCGTACGCTCTCCCAGCTGAGCTACGTCCCCACTACATAAAATATCTTACTCCTGCCGGCGCAAAATTACAAGTATATTTTTAGCTTTGGTGCTTGCCGCTATGTATACACGCGCGCTTATTGACAACTTTTGCCGCTGGTGCTACACTTTAAAGTAATTTCATAAGTATTTGATCGATGATGAGGATTAGTAGCTTTGCCAAGCGGACCTCAGCGAGCCGGTGACAGTGCAAGTCCGGCGTTTGGCGGCAGGGTGAATGGACCTTTAAGATACGGCTTGAGCCCGCAAGGGGGTAGACGCCGTCGGGATGCTTCGCCCGTTACCAGGGAAGGGGATATCGGCCATGGCCCGTATCTTAGCGAGCGGACTGATTATTCAGTCAAGCAGGGTGGTACCGCGAAAGTTGTGTCTTTCGTCCCTACATGGGGATGAAGGGCTTTTTTTATTGCCCGATTTGAAGGAGGCTTATATTATGGATAAAGAAAAAAATACCAGGCTGCCGTTGGTGGACCTGATCGAAGTTAAACCAATGCAGGACGGCTACCGCTGGGTAGCGATCACGGCGATGCTGTTCGCTATCGGCATTATCCTACATACGGTAAGCCCCAATGTGGGCGGCGTGACGCCGAACTGGACGATCGCTATGTATTCTATCGTTATCAACTTGACTAATCCTTCACTGTCGCAGGCGGTGGGGATCGGTTTTATTGCCGGTATCACGCTGGTGCCGTCGTCTAAGTCGGCTTTTCCGCTGGGTAATATCGCCAGCGAGCTTTCGGGGGCGATCACCTGCTGCATTTTGGTGAAGGCCATGCTGCGCTGCGGTTTGGGCAAGTGGAAGCTGCGCCCTTTGGTGACGGGCTTTTTGGCGACTATGGCCAGCGGCGGGGTGTTTACCTTTATTTTGAAGATAGTTTTGGACCTGCCGCTGCATGTCTGGATCTACGCCATGCTGCCGGTGGTGGCGGTAGTAGGCGCGCTGAACGGCATGATCACCTTTTTGCTGTTCGGGCCGGTGCGGAAGCTGTTTTTTGTGCAGGAGGACGATGACTGATGGAGAGCGTTATCAAGCTGGAAAATTTTTATTTTGCTTATAATAAATCGGGTCTGGTGCTGCAGGATATCGATCTGGAGATCAAAAAGGGCTCGTTTACGGTGGTGGCCGGGCCCAGCGGCGCGGGGAAAACTACTTTGTGCAAGGCGTTGACGGGCATCGTGCCTTTTTACATGGGCGGCCGTTACAGCGGCGACGTGCAGGTTTTGGGCGAGTCGACCAAGGGGCGCCGGGTCTCGGATATCGCCATGCGTGTGGGCCTGATGCTGGAGGATTACGAGAGCCAGCTGGTGTCGCTGACGGCGGGCGAGGAAGTGGCGTTCAGCCTGCTGAACCACGGCTTTGCGCCGGAGGAAGTTAAGGAGCGCACCCGCAAGGCTTTAGAGGATGTGGGTCTGCCCGGGCGCGAGAGCTACCAGCTGGACGAACTGTCCGGCGGACAGCGTCAGCGTTTGCTGCTGGCGGCTACGTTGGCGGTGCATCCGGAGATCATTGTTCTGGACGAGCCTGTTTCGGCTATGGACCCGGATGGGGCCAATTCGCTGTACGAGCTGTTATATGCGATCCATCAGCGTTACGGCACGACGATCATCGTAGTTGAGCATCGAGTGGACTATCTGTTGCCTTATGTGACGGACATGGTAGTGCTGAAGGAGGGGCAGCTGGTAACGGCTGATACCTTTGCTGCTGCGGCGCGGACGATGTATGAGGACGAGGAGCTGCGTCCGCTGGTGCCTGCGTTATGGCAGGTGAAGCTGGGCGTCGAGCGCCGTTTCGGCATCACTTTGGGCGAGTGGCGGACTGAGGCAGAGGCGGCTGCGGAATTACAGATGCTTGGTTTTGAAGGGGGGAACGCCTGATGCTGGAGGCTAAAGAGGTCAATTTTGCTTACCGCAGGGGTCTGCCGGTACTGAACGATATCGCCTGCACGATCGGTGACGGCGAGTTTGTGGCGCTTTTGGGCCATAACGGCAGCGGCAAGACGACGCTGAGCCGTTTGTTCATGGCGCTTCTGCATCCCCGCAGCGGGCAGGTGCTGGTAGACGGCGAGGATATCGTCAATTATGAGCCGGCCGACCTGGCTGACAAGATCGGTTATGTATTCCAGAACCCGGATCTGCAGATTTTGGAAGATACGGTTTTTGATGAGGTGGCGTATGGGCCGAGGGCTAAAAAGCTGACGGCAGAAACGATTAAAAAGCAGGTGGAGGCAGCTTTGGCGGCTACAGGGCTGGCCGAGCTGGCGGGTGCGTATCCGCGTCTGCTGTCCTTTGGGCAGAAGCGGCGTTTGGGTGTGGCTTCGGCGCTGGCGCTCAATCCGCGTACTTTGATCTTAGACGAGATCACCAACGGTCAGGATGCGATCGAGAAAGAGCGGATGATGCAGTATTTGCAGACGCTGAACGAAGAAAAGGGGATCACGATCGTGTTGATCTCGCATGATATGGACGTGGTGCGCCGTTATGCGAAGCGGGCCATTGTCCTGAAGGATGGCGACCTGGTGTATGACGGTACGCCGACGGAGCTGTTCGGCGGTGCGTATGCTGTGGAAGAATGGGGCCTGCGCCGGCCGACGGCGGCTGCTTTGGCGGGCAGTCTGGGTTTTACGGCGGCGACACCAGAGGAGTTCTGCCGCCTGTTGGTGCGGAAAGGAGCTGAGGACTGATGCGGATCAGTGCGTTTACTCAAATCATTGTCACTGTCGCTGTGACGGCGTGGGTCTTTATTCTGCCGGTCAAGGCGGTGGCGACGATCCTGGTTTTTGAGCTGGCTTTACTGCTGTCGATCAAGCGCGACCGCATGACTATGGCGGCGATCGGCGGTTTGGCGGTGTTCACCGGGCTGATGATCCTGTTCCAGCTGCTGTTCGGTTCGCCGCTGGAGGTGGCGCTGACGGGCGGCCTGCGGATGCTGGTCATGACGATGGCGTTTTTGTGTATGCTGGCGGCGACGCGTATCCAGGATATTGCCCAGACGCTGGTGGACCGTTTCCACCTGCCCTGTGAATATGCTTTTATGCTGACGACGGCGCTGCGTTTCGTGCCTAATTTCCTGGCTGACAGCGAGATCACGCTGGATGCTCAGTCCTGCCGCGGTTATTCCAACCGGGGCAACTGCGTGAAACGCCTGCTTTCGTATGTCGTGGTCATCAGACCGCTGGTCATGCGGGCGGTGGCCAAGTCCGAAACGCTGGCGCTGAGTATGGAGCTGAAGGGTTTCGGCAGCAATACTTATAAAAATATGCCGCGAGAGCCGCTGGGAGCCGCCGATTTTATCGTGCTGGGGCTGGTCGTGGTCCTGAGTACCTATCCGTTCTGGAAATAATGCCCGGCTGAAAATTTTAAATCATCCTGCAAGCAGCTGCTGCCTTAGAAAGGGAGCGGCTGCTTTTTTTTTGAGTAATATAATAATTTTATTGCCTAAAAGAATATAAATTACAGTTGATAAAAATAATAAATATGATAGAATAAAATCAGCAAAGTATATAAAAATATCGAACTATTTTAAATGTATGGATAGAAGGTGGCTGTAATGGTACAATCGGGTGATACTCTCGTTTTATCTTTAGCTGAATTACTGGGCGGCAAGCAGGTGGATACCGGAGTCATCGACAGGGCTCTGGCGGAGCTCTGTTCTGCTTTTGATTTTGACGGCGGGCTGATCTATGAATTGGACCAGTACAACCATCTGCATCTGAAAGAACGCTTTCTGCGTAAGGAACTGCCTTTGCGGGGCAGCTTTCCGATCGACGCGGTCGACGCTGCTTACCGCAGCTATCTGGCGCAGGAAACCTTTGTCTGGCTGGAGGGTGGACAAAAGAACAGTGCGGCTGAGAATGCTTTGCTGGAGCTGTTTGCGGCGCAGTCGCTGGTAGTGGCTTCAGTAGTCGATGAAACGCTGCAGATCTACGGGCTGCTGGTATTTGTACAGCAGTCGGCCCGGCCGGTGCCGCCGGCAGGCACGCAGCAGCTGCTGAAGACAGTGCTGTCGATGTTTGGCCGGTATATCGGGGTGCGGGTCTATCAGAACAAGCTGACTTTTGCCAAAAATTCGCTGGAAAGCATTTTGGATAATACAGGTATAGATATTTATGTCAACGATTTCCATACCCATGATATTTTATATGCCAACCGTTCTATGGCGGCCCCGTACGGCGGTATTTCGCAGTTTTTGGGACGCAAGTGCTGGGAGGTGCTGTTCCCGGGTCAAAACGGGCCTTGTGCTTTCTGCCCGCAGCAAATGCTCATGTACGGTAAGGAAGCAAGCAACCGAAAACAAGAGATAGACCGCCAGCACTACACTATTCCGAACCAAAGACCAAAAGATAAGCATTGTGGGAAAATCTAAACTTTTGGATTTTCCTACAATGCCGACTACGGCGGAATCCCTCCCACTCCTTATATCTTTCTTTCCGTATACATTGAATTTGTATTTAGTAAATGCTATAATGTCCCTATTCAAATTATAAATGTGTTGAATTAGTTACATGTACATATTTTTTGTGCCGGAGGAAGTGAAATGAAACAAAAAATTTATCTCATTACAGGCTTAATGGCTTCTGGAAAATCTACAGTTTCCGATTTACTGGCAAAATCAATAGAAAAATGCGTCCATCTTCGTGGTGATGTGTTCCGAAAAATGATTATTTCAGGCAGAGAAAATATGTCAGCTACCCCATCAGCGGAAGCAGTCCGCCAGCTGTACCTTCGATACAAATTGACTGCTGATGCGGCAAGGTCATACTTTGACAACGGCTTTTCTGTAGTGATCCAAGATAACTACTACGGTGATGAATTAAACCGAATGATAAATTATCTGCATAAATACCCTGTTGAGGTTGTCGTTCTTTGTCCAGATGTGGAAACAATAAAA
>ERZ773149.1881-NODE-1881-length-15991-cov-3.905246_pt1 | contig 15991 bp, 10 predicted proteins | sample MGYA00511081_ERZ773149 | MGnify/ENA primary metagenome ERZ773149 (study PRJEB29015, sample SAMEA2737846) | human gut metagenome | biome: human gut; feature: human-associated habitat; material: faeces | place: China | collected 2012 ...
AGATGCCTGTCCGATCAGATCATCTTTGGTGTGTAGCAGTTTCAGCATTCCACCGGAAAAGAAGAAACAGACAGCGCCTACCAGCAGTCCCATCAATGCACACAGAATAAGTGCTGAATGAATGGTATCTTCTGTATTCTGGAGATTTCCGGAACCAAGTGCATGGGCAGTTCGTACATTTACACCGCTGCCCATTCCAATCAGAAATCCGACAAATAAAGTAACCAGCAGGGTGGTGGAGCCAACTGCTCCGAGTGCTTTGTAATCCGCGAACCGACCGACAACGGCAACATCGCTCAGGTTAAAAACAACTTCCAGAAGCTGTGAGCACATCAGTGGAATGCTGAATAAAAAAATATTTTTCCACAAAGAACCCGTTACCATTTGAATGGAACGGGCCTTTTCCTTCGTATTTTCACACATATACAATTCCCCAATAATTCAAAAATTTCTCATCTTGTTATAAGATACGCCTCTTGTCTGGGAAAGTAAAGTATTTATAGAATAAATTAATCAGGATTCCTGTTCATGATGTTTTTTTCGGTATTCACCGGGAGTCATACCGTAGGTTTTCTTGAAGATACGCATAAAATGTTCCGGACTGTCATATCCGACAAGTTCACAGATCGCGATATTGCTTAAGGAAGTTTCACGAAGTGCGCGACATGCCTGCTCCAGTTTAATACTGCGGATAATCTGAAGAAATGTCTGCCCTGTTCCTTCCTTAATTAATGTGCTGAAGTGAGAACTACTGTAGCCAAAATGAGAAGCAGTTTCACGGAGTGTAGCTGTTTGATAATGTTGGCTCAGATAATTGAGAATATCAGTCATGGAATTACCGGAAGTATCTTTGGCTAGGATGGACTCGATATTGCCTCCATGATAACGAAGCAGCATCGCCCATAACAGAATCAGCATGGAATTTAAAAAAGTATAGCTGTACTTTTCATGGCCAAGATATTCTATATAGAGATTTTCTAACATTTCACGTATTTGCGGATCGTTCGCAGTATGGAAGATAAGATAATTGCCCTCTGTTTTGCGGTACAAAACATGAGCAAAAAAATGAGCCAGAGCACTGTCTTCTGTCAGAGACTGAAAGAAAGTGGACTGAAATGTACTGCCACGAATCAGGATATTAAAAGCGATACTGTCATCAAAAATACCGATACTGTGTTTTGTATGTGGCGGAATGATGCAGACATCGCCTTTATGCAGAGTATGCTCAATTCCCTGAATAGAGGTATGAGCCTGGCCATCATAAATACATAGAATTTCGAAAAACTCATGTTCATGAATGAATTCTGGTGTATAACGGTAATGCTTGTATAATATGATGTTATCTGCTGTATCACAAAACATGGCTTTTTCTTCAAAATAAGAATGCCAGCCTTCTTTTTGTAATTCCGGAACATATAATTGCCGTCTGGAAATCAGATCACAATCAAGATTGAGACAAAATTTGTGAAAAGTCTCAGGATGTTCCTTTTTTTCGAAATATAGTGTCCGATAAAATAGCTCGTCTTCATTATAAGTATATAAAAATTTTTGAAAGTCTTCTCTAGTAAGCTGCATGATTTTCTCCAAAATGAAATGGAATTTTTTAAGTTATGAGACTGAAGATTTGTTAAGTGCTCTAAGTATAACATTGAATCAATCGAAAAAAAAGTCAGTGTTTTACAAAAAAAATAACAATTGGAGGAAGTATAAAAAAGAAGTAAAGTGATGCTAGAAATAAATTGATATTAATGGAAGGAGAGTAAACATATAATGGCAGAGGTAAGTATTGATCTTAATATGGTCCGTGTGACCAATGATATTTTCGTAAATAAAGCGGAAGCATGTGTACCGGAACTTCTGAAAACAGTAGTTCGTCCGGTTGCTATCGTAGACATCGTGAAAACAGAGGATATTTATCCGAAAGTTCAGAAAGCAGATGATATTGAAAATCTCTCTGCTTATCATATGGCAAAAGGCGACAGGATCTGTCTGGACTTCGGAGATCATCAGGTAGGCTATGTTACCCTGAAGCTGAACTCCGTAGGAAGTCCGCAGGATTCACCGGCATTTTTCAGACTGAAATTCGGTGAGATCGCAAAAGAAATGACCGAGGATTCAAAAGATTATGACGGATGGATCAGCCGTGGATGGATTCAGGAAGAATTTATCCATATCGATGTCCTTCCGGCAGAACTGAAACTTCCAAGAAGATACGCATTCCGTTATATGGAAATCGAGGCAATCGACACCTCTCTGAAATGGCAGATGGTAGTGGAAGATGTATACTGCACCAGTGTTTCTTCAGTCCGCATGGAAGATGTGAAACCGGTAGAGAGTGATGACGAAATGATCCGTAGACTGGACAGAGTCAGCCTTCGTACCCTGCACAACTGCATGCAGTCCGTATTTGAGGATGGACCGAAGAGAGACCGCCGTCTGTGGCTCGGAGACTTAAGACTTCAGGCACTTGCAAACTATGAAACATTCCATAACATGGATCTCGTAAAACGATGCCTGTACCTGTTTGCAGGGCAGACAAAAGACAATGGTCAGGTAAGTGCATGCCTGTTTACAGAGCCGAAATTCATCGTAGATGATACCTTTCTTCTGGACTATTCCATGTTCTTTGGTGCAACACTTCTGGATTATTATGAAGCATCCGGAGACAGAGAGACCCTGGAAGATTTAAGTAAATGCGCTTACCGTCAGATGGAGATCGCAGGAGAGCAGTTTGATGAAAAACATCTGATGAAAAATGGCGAAGGATTCTGGGGATTCATCGACTGGACTGACGGATTGAACAAACAGACTGCTATGCAGGGTGTTTACATCTACTGTGCAAAAAAAGTACAGAAGATTGCAGAAATCCTCGGAGATACAGAAAAAGCAGAAGAGCTTAAAAAAGAAGCAGAAGAAAAGACTGCAGCAGTCAGAAAATATCTTTTGGATGAGAAAACAGGCCTGTTTGTAAGTGGCGAAGAAAAACAGATCAACTACGCAAGTCAGGTATGGCTGATCCTTGCAGGTGCAGTCAGCATTGAAGAAGGCAGTGCAATGCTCGATAAGCTGGATGAGCTGAAACCGGAAAAAGGAATGGTCTCTCCATACATGAACCATCATTATGTAGAAGCACTTCTGATGTGTGGCAAAAAAGACCAGGCAATGGATTACATGAAATATTACTGGGGCGGCATGATCAATCACGGTGCGGATACTTTCTGGGAGCTCTACAATCCGGAAAATCCGGCAGAGTCTCCATATGGAAGCAGCATTGTAAACAGCTACTGTCATGCATGGAGCTGCACACCGACCTATCTTCTGAGAAAATATTTTAACTGACTGAAAAAGGAGCGTCAGATTATGGTAAAATTAACAGTAAAGATCGTATCCATGCAGGATGCAGACAAATTCAATAAACTTTGCAGTAAATTTAACTGTGATATGGATCTGCAGAGTGGTAAATATTATGTAGATGCAAAATCCATTATGGGAATCTTCAGCCTGGATTTAAGTAAACCACTGATCCTGAATGCTGACACGGACGATGAAGAACTTATAAAAGAAACATTTGCAGATTTTATCGGAGAGGAATAATCATGACACGTACTTTAAAAGAAAGAACATTTTCCGGAACAACGAATCCGGAAATTCAGCCATGGGAAATCGAACACCGTAAACTTGCCCGCCTTGCCGCAGCAGAGGGCATTGTTCTTCTGAAAAATGAAGAGCATGTTCTCCCATTAAAAGCAGGAAGTGCAGTTGCTATTTATGGTGCAGGAGCAGGGAAGACGATCAAGGGCGGTACCGGTTCCGGTGATGTTAATGAGAGAGAAAAAGTCTCTATCTGTCAGGAAATGAAAAATACCGGTTTTCAGGTTACTACTGAAGAATGGATCAACAGCTATGACAAAATCTATGATCAGGCACGTCAGGATTGGAAGAATGACATTCTTTCCAGAACAGGGAACGGTGCAGATACAATGGATTTCTTTTCTGTTTACAGTACAACACCATTTATCATGCCGGCAGGTGATACGATCCGGAAACCGGCAGAAGGCGAAAATGTAGATACAGCAATCTACGTACTCAGCCGTATCGCCGGTGAAGGGGCAGACCGTACCGCTGATAAGGGTGACTATTATCTGAAAGATGAAGAACATCAGATGCTGGCTGATATCTGTGCATATTATCGTGATGTGATCGTAGTGATCAATGCGGGAGCACAGGTAGACCTTTCTTTTATGGACGAGTTTAAAAATATCAAAGCACTTCTGACTATTGTACAGCCGGGAATGGAAGGTGGAAATGCATTTGCTGATGTGGTTTCCGGAAAAGTCACTCCGTCCGGAAAGCTGACGGATACATGGGCTTACAAATATGAGGATTACCCGAATTCAGAAACATTTTCCCACAATAACGGAAATGTTGAGACAGAAGTTTATAAAGAAGGCATCTATGTAGGATACCGTTATTTTGATACTTTTGATGTGCCGGTCCGCTATGGATTCGGATATGGGCTTTCCTATACGGAGTTTGAGATATCCGACTACAGTCTGGAAAGTGTAAATGACGGTAAGATCAAAGTGTCTGCACAGGTGAAGAATATTGGTGAAGTTTCAGGCAAAGAAGTAGTACAGATTTACGTTTCACTTTCGGGCGGTATCCTGGAAAAAGAAGCACACCGTCTGGCTGCTTATGCAAAAACATCTGAACTGAAACCAGGTGAAAGCGAAAAAGTATCTCTGGAGATTTCTGTGGATCAGCTGACATCTTATGATGAAAAAAGAGCTGCATGGATTCTGGAGAATGGTTTCTATGGTATCTGGATCGGCAACAGCCTTGCATCTGCAAAACTCTGCGGAGGTGTAAAGCTGGATAAAGAAGTGCTGCTCCGTCAGGTCAAAAATCTGTTTCCACTGAAGCAGGAATTAGAAGAGATGGTGCAGGAAGCAGGAAACACGACAGCCCGTGAAAGAGCAGCGGAGCAGCAGGCGCAGAAAGAAAATCTGACAGTTGTGGAACTGCATGCGGAAGATTTTACTACAGAAGTTGTAGAGTACAAGAAAAATAATGCATTATATGAAAAAGAGGCAATGGATTTTGTTGATACGCTGTCTGAAGAAGAACTGATCGATCTGGCAGCTGGAGATCCGGGAAAAGCACAGGGCGGAAACCTTGGTGCGGCAGGAATCTCTGTTCCTGGTTCAGCAGGAGAGACACACAGATGTGCTATCGACAAAGGGCTGGCAAGCATTGTTCTTGCTGATGGACCTGCGGGACTTCGTCTGATGAAATACTATCATGTAAACGAAGGCAGCATTGTTACCATGCCGTTCGAATTCAGCCTGGAGGGTGGACTTTTCTACGATGATTCCAGAGAACTTCCGGGAGAAAGATATTATCAGTACTGCACAGCAATTCCGGTAGGAACTCTTCTGGCACAGACATGGGATGAGAAACTGATCCGTGAAGTCGGTGCGATGATTGGAACGGAGATGGAACATTTTGGTGTGACACTCTGGCTGGCTCCAGGTATGAACATTCACAGAAATCCGCTTTGCGGAAGAAACTTTGAATATTATTCCGAAGATCCGTATGTGGCAGGAACGATTGCAGCAGCTATGACAGAAGGTGTGCAGTCCAATTACGGATGTGGCACGACCATCAAACATTTTGCATGTAACAACCAGGAAGATAATCGTATGGGTTCCGACAGTGTGGTATCAGAGAGAACACTCCGCGAACTTTATCTGAAAGGTTTCGAGATTGCAGTGAAGGAATCTCAGCCGATGTCCATCATGACGAGTTACAATCTGATTAATGGTGTTCATGCAGCAAATAACTATGATCTCTGTACAGATGCTGCCCGAAATGAGTGGGGCTTTAAAGGCATGATCATGACAGACTGGACAACAACAGAAATTGATGAGAAATGTACAGCATCCGGATGTATGAGAGCAGGAAATGATCTGGTGATGCCTGGATGCTTTGGTGATCATGACAATATGCACAGAGAACTGGCTGCCGGTACTCTGGATATGGAAGATCTGAAGGCTTGTATCGCCAGACTTGTAGGTGTGATCTGGAATTCAAACCAGTATCTTCAGTAAAAAAATTAATAGTAATGAAATAATAATGTGAAAAGAGACAGAAAGGTGATACAATTATATTCTGTCTCTTTTTTGTATTTTGCTTATTTACAGATGAATCAGTTCAGTATATCATAAAAATATGAATCGATTAATTTTTCACATAGATGTAAACAGTGCATTTCTTTCATGGGAATCTGCACGCAGAGTAAAAGAGGGATTACCGGATCTCAGAGACATTCCAGCCTGCATTGGCGGTGATCCGAAAAAACGTACAGGAATCGTTGTGGCGAAGTCAATTCCAGCAAAAAAATTCGGAATACAGACAGGTGAACCAGTGGCAATGGCACTTCGTAAATGCCCGAATCTTGTAATCGTGAAAAGTGATTTTGAGTTATACATCAAATGCTCCAGAGCATTTAAGGAGATTTGTGCGTCCTACGCTCCGGTGATGGAATCCTTCTCGATTGATGAGGTGTTCCTGGATATGTCAGGGACTTCTCTGATATATCCAGATCCTGTAAAAACTGCATTTGAGATTAAGGATAAGATTCGAAATGAACTTGGCTTTACAGTAAATATCGGAATATCTACCAACAAATTACTGGCAAAAATGGCTTCGGATTTTGAAAAACCAGATAAAGTACATACTCTTTTTCCGGACGAAATTCCGATTAAAATGTGGCCGCTTCCAGTAAGAGATTTATTATTTCTGGGCAAAGCATCTGAGAAGAAATTAACAGAAGCCGGAATTCACACGATTGGAGATATGGCACATTCCAGTGAAGCGGAAATTCAGAGATTACTGGGAAACAAAGCCGGACACCAGCTCTATCAGTATGCCTGTGGAATTGATGATTCAGCGGTCAGAGCACAGCCTGAGGAGGCTAAGGGATTTAGTGTGGAAACCACTTTTAATGATGACATTATTTCAGTAGAACAGGTGCTTCCGATTCTTCTTGAACAATGTGATATTGTAGCAACCCGAATGCGGAGAAAAGAGAAAAAATGTACATCTATATCGGTGAATTTCCGAACTCTGGATTTCAGAAATAAATCACATCAGATGACTCTTCCAAACGCTACAGATACGACTGATGAAATATATAAAAATGCTCAAAAGTTATTTGCAGAATCCTGGAAAGGTGAACCTTTGCGGTTGATTGGAGTGGCACTTACCAATCTCACAGATGAAAGCTTTGAGCAGCTGTCTTTATTTGAAGATAATGAAAAGAAAGAACGTCGCAGAAAACTGGATGCGACGATGGATGAGATCCGTAAAAAATTTGGTAATGATAAGATTACTCGCGCGAGTATCATGAATAGCAGTACAGGTATAGCAAAGAAGGCTCGTGCGCAGATGAAGAACGAGGATGACAAGGAAAGTAGAACAGTAGAATGAAAGACACCATGAAAACACAAAAAAGATTATGGATCGCATTGATTGCGTTTGGTTTATTTGCCATCATATTTTGCAGGTGGGTATATGTTAAGGATACAGCCAGAGAAAACCTGAGTTTTAATGAAACTGTACACCTTGAGACATCACAAGCCTTTGAAAATGAAATTAAGACGGAAAGAATGATATTGCCTGATGAGTTCAGAGATCAACAATCACTCTTATTTAAAACAACACATACCCGTGTGGAGATTTTCCTTGATGGAAAAGAAATCTATCAGTATGGAGAAGATAAGAATGCCCCTGAGTTTATGAAATCGCCGGGGTCCTGCTGGCATATAGTAGATATTCCGAAGAACAGCAGTGGAAAGACATTGGAATTAAGGATTCTCCCGACATATCCAGGATATTATGGAAATGAACTTACAATTTCCTACGGAACAAGAGGAGAATGTGTATTACGAATTCTGAAGGACAGTTTTGGAACACTTCTTATCAGTTGTGGAATTTTGTTTGCCGGAATGATCAGTCTGATCTTGTTTTTATCTTGTATGAGAACAAAGAACAAGATGAAATTTGAGGTGAGAAATGAGATTTTACTTAATTTGGGGATTTTTTCATTGCTTATCGCGATATGGTCATTGGACCAGTGCGGATTTATGCAGTTCCTGGTTCCGGATGGAAGAACTTTGTATTATATAGATTTCTTCTCATTTCTTCTTTTTCCGATACCATTCACTTTTTTGATTCATGATATCTGCAAAAGTAAATATCGTAAGGGTGTGATGTGTCTGTCGATCCTCTTTATGGTGAATATAGCGCTGGAAGTTATACTCCAGTGCGCAGGGATCATAGATATTTTTCAATTGCTGTCAGTTACTCATATATTGATGATGTTTTCGGTAATTTACACTTTTATCATAATCCATTACGAAGCAGTAAAACTTGAGAATAGAGCTGCCCGTGAATTTAAATATCCAGTATATATTATAATGACGTTTGGCGTGATGGAAATGCTCATGTATTATATTAGGGATTTTAAAAAGACATCGATTTTTCTTCCTTTGGGAACTCTGATATTTATTATTTCTTTAATTTGGATCCAGGTGTACAGATTTTATGACCAGTATGTCCGAAAACAGAAACTGGTATATCTGCAGAAAATGGCTAATATGGATATGCTGACAGAAGCTATGAACAGAAATGCCTATGAAAATATGAGTAAATATCTGGATGAACAGGAAATTGAGCTTAAGACAACTGGTGTTGTATTGCTTGATCTGGATGATCTGAAGATAATCAATGATACATATGGACATGAGAAGGGGGACGAAGCTCTGAAACTGTGTTATCAATGCATTCGTCAGGCCTTTAAAAATGAAAAAAACTGTTTTCGAATTGGTGGCGATGAGTTTGCATATGTGTATCACAGTGAGGAAAAAGATCAGATTCCGAGCTGCATATCTATACTTAATCGGATTTTAAAAGAGAAAACACGTGATTTTGTTTATCCTTTGAGTATTTCGGCTGGATATGCGTATTATACACCTGATACTGATATTGACTTTAAAGATATTGTAAGACGAAGTGATACAATGCTATATCGTCAGAAACGAAGAAAGAAAGTTGTAAAGACTACAGAGTTCGAGAATTCTCTTTCTTATATGGAAAAACATTCTGCTGATGATATGATCGACGAGGTGATCTTCAATGAGAAAAAGTATCAGGATATGCTATTGGATGAGCTTTGCAGGATGATCGATCTTATAAGTCCAACCTCAGATAACTATCCGTATATTGTGGATTTTCGGACAGATTTTTATTATATTGCACCGCAGGCAATGGAAAGATTCTGTATCCCGAAGAATGCTTTTCACAAAGTTATGGAATATCACAGAGAATTTGTTTATGGACCAGATTATGAAAGTCTGAAGGATGAATTTAATGATCTGTTAAGTACAGAACGCTGCAGTCACAGCATGGAGTATCGTTGGCTGGATCTGAAAAGAAGGCCTGTCTGGATCAAATGCAAAGGCTATCTGGTGCGGGACGATGAAATGAATCCTATTTATATGATCGGCTGTGTAAATGAGATCGGAGAAAAACAGAAAGCCGACAATATAAGTGGTCTTCTGGGAGAAGCGGGATTCCGGGAATATATAAATGAGCCGATTCCAAATTGGAAAAAGGGTTTTCTTTTGCGAATCGGAATTGATTATTTTAAAGAGATCAATGATAATTCCGGAATGGAATATGGCGATTTTATATTGAGAGAAACTGCAGCATGTATTTCAGGGTGTCTTTCAGAAAAACAAAGAGCATATAAACTGATGGGAGATGAATTCCTGATTCTGGATGTGACAACGGATGACAAAAAAGAAGCAGATAAACTCTTCACAAAAATAAAGGATTCTATTGATGAATTTATTGAAGAGAATGATTTTGAAGTTTTGTTTACAATTTCGGGGGGAAGTTTGTCATTACATAGCTCAGAGAATATTGAGTATTCAAAAGTTATGAAATTGACAGATTTTGCGCTGAATGAAGCCAAGAAGAGAGGAAGAAACCGGTGTTATACTTTTGATGAAAAAGACTATGCTCTGTTTCTTAGAAAGAGAGAGATTGCTCAGGAACTGAGAGAATCCATAAGAATTGGGTGTCAGGGTTTTGTAGCATTCTTTCAGCCGGTATTTAAGGCGGAGAACGGAAAACTTAGTGGTGCAGAGGCTTTGATGCGTTTTTCTTCTAAAAAGTTTGGAATGGTATCACCAGCAGAATTTATTCTAATTTTGGAAGAAACCGGTCTGATCATTCCAGTGGGACGATGGATGATGAAGGAAGCAATGGAAAAATGCAAACAGATCAGAACTGTAATCCCAGAGTTTAAAGTCAATATTAATATATCACAGGTACAGGTAGCAAAGTCAGAAGTAATTCTGGATCTTGTTGATGAAATAGAAAAATCTGGCCTATCAACAGAGGCAGTAAATATTGAACTGACAGAAAGCGTTTTGTTGGAGAATAATATAAATACGCAGCATTTCCTTAAAGAATTAAAGAGAATGAAAATCAAACTGGCGTTGGATGATTTTGGTACGGGCTATTCCAATTTCCACTATCTGAGTGAGCTTAATCCTGAAATTATTAAAATCGACCGTACCTTTACTGCAAATGCTGTCGCAGATGAGAAAGAGTACTATCTGTTAAAGCAGTTCTGTGAGATGATTCACAGACTGGGATTGAAAATATGTATTGAAGGTGTCGAAAATGAAGAAGAATGGGCAAAGATCAAAAAGCTTAAGCCAGAGTATTGCCAGGGATTTTATTGGGGAAAACCTTGTGAATATGATGATTTCATAAGGCAATTTGTTGATAAAGCTCAGAATAAATAACTTGTATATTAAATTTTTGGTTACTTTTCCATGATTCTATGGTAAACTATCAATGCATATTAAATTTAATGGAGGGAAACTCGAGTATGAGCAAAAAAAAGGGAGATGGCTTGAAGTCATTTAACAAGGGATTCCAGGTGCCGGATACCTACATTATCATCTTTTTTGTAGTTGTTATCGCGGCAGTTATGACATTCCTTGTGCCGAAGGGATACTATGAAACACAAGACGTTACGTATATGATGAATGGTGTTGAGAAAACCCGTACTGTAATCAAGGACGGTAGTTTCCAGTATCTCAGAGATGATGCAGGAAAGGTTGTAACAGAAGGAGTTGCACTTTTCAGTGGAGATGGTGGTACAGGATTTTTTAACTACATGTACAATGGAATTGTAAATAGTTCTGCTATTGAGATCATTGCGTTTCTTATGATCGTTGGTGGCGCATTTGGAATTATGATCCGTACCGGCGCGATCGAAGCTGGTCTGATCGGACTGATCCGTAAAGCAAAAGGAGCAGAGAAACTGCTGATACCGGTACTCTTTGTACTGTTTTCTCTTGGCGGTGCTGTTTTTGGAATGGGAGAGGAAGCACTTCCATTTACCATGATCCTTTGTCCGCTGTTTGTTGCAGTTGGATATGACACAGTTATTGCAGTCCTGGTCACATATGTTGCAACACAGATTGGGTTTGGTTCATCCTGGATGAATCCATTTTCTGTAGGTATTGCACAGGGTATCGCAGGTATTGATGTATTTTCCGGTGCAGGCTTCCGTATGGTGATGTGGGTTGTTTTCACAGCACTTGGTTGTGGAATGACTATTTTCTATGCAGCCAAGGTAAAGAAAAATCCAAGAATTTCTGTTGCATATGAATCTGATCAGTATTTCCGTGATCAGAACGAAAAAACAGGTATCGATGAAGGGCATTCTTTTGGTATTGGCCATATTTTAGTCCTTCTGACACTGGTTGCTACAGTAATCTGGGTAATCTGGGGCGTTATGACAAAAGGCTATTACATGCCTGAAATTGCTACACAGTTCTTTATCATGGGAATCGTTTCTGGTGTGATCGGAGTTATCTTTAAGCTGAATGATATGAGAATGAACGACATTGCCAGCTCCTTCAAAGATGGTGCAAAAGATCTGATCGGTGCAGCTCTTGTTGTTGCTATGGCTCAGGGTATCATGCAGGTTCTTGGTGGTTCTGATCCGACTACACCAACGGTTATCAACACGATCATGTATAATATTGCAAATGCACTTTCAGGAGTTTCAGGTGCAGTTGCAGCGGTACTTATGTATCTGTTCCAGTCTGTATTTAACTTCTTTGTTGTTTCCGGAACAGGACAGGCTGCAATTACAATGCCGATCATGGCTCCGCTTTCCGATCTGTTAGGTGTTACACGCCAGACTTCTGTAGTTGCATTCCAGCTCGGTGATGCATTTACAAACCTGATCGTTCCGACATCCGGATGTCTGATCGGTTCTCTGGCTATTGCAAAGATCGAATGGTCCAACTGGATCAAATTTATGTGGAAATTCCTTGGTGTACTGATGATTGGTGCTATTATAACAGTATTGATCGCTGTAGGTATTGGATTCTAAGCAGGCATTTTAAATTGAGAGTGAGATTATAATGAAGTTAATTCAGAATATTGATGTATATGCACCTCAGCATCTTGGGAAAAAAGATGTACTTACGATCAATGACAAGATTGTAAAGATCGCAGATGCAGGTACAATATCAGCAGATGGAATTCTTGCTGATGCAACAGTGGTTGACGGCAGCAGCCTGATCCTGACACCAGGCTTTATTGACAGTCATGTTCATGTACTTGGTGGTGGAGGCGAAGGTGGATTCGCAAATCGTACCCCAGAAGCAACGCTGGAGGGACTCACTAAATTCGGAGTAACTACAGTAGTTGGCTGTCTTGGTACAGATGGAATCGGACGTGATATGTGTTCACTTGTTGCAAAAATCAAAGGGTTAAACGAGCAGGGAATGTCAGCTTACTGTTATACAGGCAGCTATCAGATACCGGTTCACACATTGACCGACAGTATAACAAAAGATATTATGATGATTCAGGAAATCATCGGAACCGGAGAGATTGCCATTTCAGATCATCGCTCTTCACAGCCTACATTTGAAGAATTTGCACGTGTTGTTGCAGACACCAGACTTGGCGGTGTACTTTCTGGGAAAGCAGGTGTTGTAAATGTTCACCTCGGTGACAGCCCAAGATGCATGGATCTTATTGAGCGTGTTATCGATGAGACAGAAATACCAGCTTCACAGCTTCTTCCAACGCATGTCAATCGCAATGAAATGCTCTTCTGTAAGGCAATCGAGTATGCTTTAAAGGGTGGAGCAGTTGACTTTACTGGAAATGAAGATATTGATTACTGGGAGACAATCTGTGATGAGGTACGTGTGTGCAAAGGTATGAAGCGTATGCTTGAAGCAGGTGTAAATCCAAACAGGATGACGATTTCTTCTGATGGACAGGGCAGTCTCCCTATGTACAGTAAAGATGGAGAATTTCTTGGGATGGGAGTTGGACAGTCCAGCTGTCTTCTGAAAGAAGTCAAAGAATGTGTGTTTAAAGCGGATATCCCGTTGGAGATTGCACTTTCTACGATAACATCCAATCCGGCAGAAATCCTTCGCCTTAAGGGAAAAGGAAAGATTGAAGAGGGCTATGATGCGGATCTTTGTATCCTGGATCAGGACCTGCAGCTTGTTGAGGTAATCGCAAGAGGCAAAAAAGTGTATACGAAATAGAATCAGAAATATCCGGTATCAGGAATCGAGAGTTCCATACCGGATATTTTACTAGCTTGAATTATGGTAAATGGGGGAGGAAAATCATGCTGACTTATACATATGTTTCAAAAGGGAATTTTAAATTAATGGAAAAACCAAAACCGGTGCTCCTGCATGAGCGGGATGCCATTGTAAAGGTAACACTTGCGAGCATCTGTTCAAGTGACCTGCATATTAAACACGGAAGTGTTCCGCGTGCAGTCCCGGGAATTACCGTTGGCCATGAGATGGTAGGTATTGTTGAGTCAGTCGGTTCTAAGGTGACTCATGTAAAACCTGGAGACCGGGTGACTGTAAATGTAGAAACCTTTTGCGGAGAATGTTTCTTCTGCAAGAAAGGCTATGTAAACAATTGTACAGACGAGAATGGCGGCTGGGCACTTGGCTGTCGTATCGATGGGGGACAGGCAGAATATGTCAGAGTGCCTTTTGCAGATCAGGGCTTGAATAAGATTCCGGATGGTGTCACTGACAGACAGGCTTTACTGGTAGGTGATGTTCTTGCTACTGGTTATTGGGCAGCACGTATTTCTGAGATCACAGAGGAAGATACTGTACTGATCGTTGGGGCAGGTCCTACAGGAATATGTACTTTGCTCAGTGTCATGCTGAAAAATCCAGCGAAGATCATTATATGTGAAAAGGACGAAATTCGTATTCAGTTTATTAATGAGCATTATCCGGAGATTCTTACTGTTTCACCTGAAGATTGTATGGAGTTTGTTAAAGCTAATAGTGAGCATGGTGGAGCAGATGTAGTACTTGAAGTTGCCGGAGCAGAATCAACATTTAAACTGGCGTGGGAATGTGCCAGACCAAATGCAATCGTGACAGTGGTTGCGCTTTATGACAAAGCGCAGACTTTACCACTTCCGGATATGTATGGCAAAAATCTCACCTTTAAAACCGGTGGAGTGGATGGATGTGATTGCGAAGAAACTCTGAAACTGATCGCAGAGGGCAAGATAAATACAGAACCGCTGATCACACATACCTATCCACTAGACAGAATCGAAGAGGCATATGAACTGTTCGAAAACAAGAGAGACGGTGTGATCAAAGTCGCAGTGGAATGTTGAAAGATCAGGAAAGAGAGGGGAAACAAAAGTGAGTTTGTTACAAGTAATTTTGCCTGTGATCATAATGCTCATAATTGGAATGATCTGCAGAGAGAAAGATCTGATAAGCCTGGATGGGATTGAAGGATTGCAGGCGCTGGTGATGAATTTTACACTTCCGATTTCATTGTTCTATACGTTTTATCGGGCTGGTATCGAGGCGGATACTGTGATATTTCCAATCACCTTTTTTGCAGTGACAGCTGGTGGAATCTTTGTAGGCAGGATTTTGTGTAAACTGATAAAAGAACAAGATGTCTATTTTCCATTTACGATGACAGGATATGAGGCGGGGATGCTGGGATATGCATTGTTTGGAATCCTGCTTGGGAATGATAAGATCACCCAGTTTGCATTGATGGATATTGGACATGTACTTGCTATTTTTACGGTGTATGTGGCAATGGTTAAAAGTGTAGGCGGCACTCATCAGACGGCAGGCGAAGCGATAAAAGGAATACTGTCAACACCGGTTCTTATTGGTATTGTGACTGGTGTTATATTCAGTATTACAGGTTTAGGCGGATGGATAGAGAATAGCAGTGCAGGTCCAGTTATCGGGGGTGTATGTGAATTTATAGCTGCTCCGACCAGTGCAGTGATTCTGGTGGTGATTGGATACCGTATGCATTTTATAGGGATCGAATGGAAGAAAATTTCCAAAGTGATTATTATGCGTCTGATTCAGCAGGTGATCATGGCATTGGCTGTGTTTTCTTTGTTCCATGTGTTGGGAGGAATTTTTGCAGAGAAGCTTACATTGATCTCAGCAGTTATTATGATAATATTGCCGCCGCCTTTTGTACTTCCATTATATATCAATGAAACAGAGAAAAAAGAATTCTATTCTTCTGCAATTTCAGTATATACGATGTTGTCCATTGTTGGTTTTATGTTATTGTCAGCAGTTGTTTTACGATAAAAACTTTTATAGATCATAAGTTAAATACAAAAGAGGTTATTAACAGTTTTATGGAAGTCAGACTAATCAGATCAAACAGAAAAACATTGGCAATTCAGGTGAATCCGGATTTGAGTATAACAGTGAGAGCTCCACGGTATGCTTCAAAAAGAGAGATAGACAGAATTGTTGAGAAGAACGAAGCCTGGATACATAAGCATATTGAAAAAATTAAGAAGAACAAGGCAGAATATGATGCACTG
>ERZ773149.1906-NODE-1906-length-15839-cov-2.450076_pt1 | contig 15839 bp, 16 predicted proteins | sample MGYA00511081_ERZ773149 | MGnify/ENA primary metagenome ERZ773149 (study PRJEB29015, sample SAMEA2737846) | human gut metagenome | biome: human gut; feature: human-associated habitat; material: faeces | place: China | collected 2012 ...
GGAGCTGATCCGCCAGGGCGGCGGCTATATTGCAGCGCCTAGTGCCAATACATCTGGCAGACCCAGCCCGACCACGGCACAGCATGTGTACGAAGATCTTCAGGGTAAGATTCCGATGATCCTGGATGGCGGAGCGGTCACTATCGGACTGGAATCCACTATTGTGGATCTGACAGAAGAGATTCCTACGATCCTTCGGCCTGGTTTTATTTCATTGGATATGGTACAGGCCGTGCTTGGAGAAGCACAGATAGACAGAGGTCTGATCGCCAATGATTCCAATATTCATCCGAAAGCACCGGGGATGAAGTATCGCCATTATGCGCCGAAAGCGGACTTGAAGATTGTGGAAGGCCCTATGGAGCAGGTGATTTCTTATATCAATGAGCAGGCAGAAAAGGGTCGGACAGGCATTATCTGTACAGAGGAGACACGTTCCCGTTATCCTAAAGGGGATATCAAATGTGTCGGAACCAGAAAGGATGAACTTTCCATCGCCAGTCATTTGTTTGCGGTGCTGCGGGAGTTTGATGAGGATGGAGTAGAGCAGATCTATTCTGAATCATTCAAAGCACCAGGGCTTGGAGAAGCCATTATGAATCGTTTACTGAAAGCGGCAGGACATCAAAAAGTTGATGTATCTGACAGAAAATAGGAGGACAAAAGAAATGTCAAAAGTAACCATCATGGATCATCCGCTGATCCAGCACAAAATTGGATTGATCCGTCGCAAGGAGACAGGATCCAAAGATTTTCGTCAGTTGATCAGTGAGATCGCTATGCTGATGTGTTATGAGGCGACCAGAGATCTGAAACTGACAGATGTGGAGATTGATACACCGATCAGTCATATGACTGCAAAGGAACTGGCAGGTAAGAAGCTGGCAGTCGTTCCGATCCTTCGTGCCGGTCTTGGCATGGTCGACGGTATGCTGACCATGATCCCGGCTGCAAAAGTAGGTCACATTGGTCTGTACAGAAACTCTGGAACCGGTGGAGTATTACTGCAAGCTTCCTCAGGACTGCGCTGAGAGAGATGTCTTTGTAGTTGATCCTATGCTGGCAACCGGTGGGTCTTCTGTTGCAGCAATCACCATGCTGAAAAACAGAGGGGTTAAAAAGATCCGTTTTATGTGCATCGTGGCTGCACCGCAGGGAATTGAAAGAATGAAAGAAGAACATCCGGATGTAGATATCTATGTGGGTGCTCTTGATGATCATCTGAATGAGAACGGATACATCGTTCCGGGTCTTGGAGATGCCGGCGACCGTATTTTTGGAACCAAGTAGGAGGAATCTATGAGCGGAAAGAGAACGGATTATATTTCCTGGGATGAGTATTTTATGGGAATCGCACAGCTTTCCGCTATGCGTTCCAAAGATCCCAATACCCAGGTGGGAGCATGCATTGTAAGCCAGGAGAATAAAATTCTGTCTATGGGATATAATGGATTTCCAAAGGGCTGTGACGATGATGAGTATCCGTGGAACAGAGAAGGAGATCTGTGCGACAGCAAATATGCGTATGTGACGCACAGTGAGCTTAACGCGATCCTGAATTACAGAGGTGGAAGCCTGGAAGGAACGAAGCTTTATGTTACGTTGTTTCCGTGCAATGAGTGCGCCAAGGCGATCATTCAGGTGGGAATCGCAGAACTGGTCTACGCGGATGATAAATATAATGGGACACCGGCGAATCTGGCATCCAGACGGATGCTTACCTCTGCAGGGGTGAAGATGACTCCGTACAGGAGTAATGGAAGAATTCTTGAATTAAAGGTGTGAGTAAGGAGGGGCTGTCGTAGTTTACGACGGCCTTCTTGGTTATAAAAAACAGGGTAAACTTTCCTATTTATTAGTAGGTTCAGACAGTAAACTCTTGTTAAAACATTATATATTAAATTGTCAAGCTTTTAACGACTTGGTTGAAAGGACTAAATTATTGTGCTACAATGCTAAGAAAAGGCAAAGAATCTGATGAAAAATCTGAAAACAAAGGTGGTGAAAAGATGCTGGACGAGACTTTGAAGTCAGTCAAAGAAGCCGAGGCGAAAGCGGCGGCAGTGCTTCAGAAAGCAGAGGAAAAATCGGGATCCATTGTGGAGGAAGCAAAGGCGAAAGCCAAAACCATGAAAGCTGAGACGGAGAACAGGATCCGTACTCAGAGACAGGATGCAGAGGATGCATTTGTAAAAGACAACGAAACACAATTGTCAGACGCGGAGGCACAGGCCCTCAAGGAAGTGGATGCACTGAAACAGCTTATCGAGCCTAAACGGGCAGATGCAGTAAAAGCTGTGATCGCGTCATTAGTTTAAGCCTGAAAAAAAGAAAAGGAGGGATGTGCATATGGCAATCGTGCAGATGCAGCGGATCAATATCTGTGCATTGAAGAAGAATCGGAAAGCGATCCTGGAACGTCTGCAGGAACTCGGAGCCATGGAAGTCGATATCCGGCTGGAAGATGAAGAACTCTGTGAGAAACAGGATGTAAGCAGTTCCAGATCGACTTTCGAGAGAAGGTCCCAGACTGCGGACCAGGCACTCCATATACTGGATGAGTATGCACCGGAGAAAAAAGGAATGCTGGACTCCCTGGCGGGAAAGCCGCTGGTTGATAAGGAGTCTCTTGCAAAAGCTGCTGCGCAGCAGGACAATTTTATGCAGACCGCAACCAAGATCATAATGTTGGATAAGCAGGTGGCTGAGAGTCAGGCAGCAGCACAGAAACTGGAAAATCAGGCAGAAACGCTTACACCATGGCTTGGTCTGACAGTTCCGGTAAACTTCTCAGGAACGAGAAGTACAGCATTTCTGATCGGTACATTACCAGGACAGCAGGATCAGCAGAGTGTGCTGAAGATTCTTGCAGACGCAGCACCGGAGATCGAGACAGTAAATGTCGAACTGATATCCAAAGATAAGGATTTTACTTATCTGGCTGTTGTATGTCTCAGACAGGATGCATCCAAAGTGGAGGAAGCACTTCGGACGGCGGGATTTGCAAAGCCGTCATCAGCCGTTTCTAAGATACCGGCACAGTACAAGGAAGAGCTTCTGACAGAGATGAAAGAAGCGCAAAGCAAAGCAGAGGAGCTGGGGCGTGAGATCGTCTCTTATGCTGCAAGCAGGCAGGATCTGGAGCTGATCTCAGATTACTATCAGACAAGAGCCGAAAAATATCGGATTCTTGGAGAGCTTCCTCAGACAAAGAGTACATTTGCGGTAAGCGGCTATGTTCCGGCACAGAAAGCAGAGGCAATCGTCAAAGAGCTGACCGACAGATATGGTGCGGCAGCAGAAGCAGAAGAGATCGCAGAGGATGAAGAAGCTCCGGTCCTGCTTCATAACAATCGGTTTTCCGAGTCTGTGGAGGGTGTGCTTGCATCCTTCGGTCTTCCGGCAAAAGGAGAGATCGACCCCACGTTCTTTACATCGATTTTTTATGTATTTTTATTCGGACTGATGTTGTCCGATGCAGCTTATGGATTGATCGTTTCGCTGGTATGCGGAATCGTTCTTCTGAAATTCCCGCGGATCGAGGAGAATTTAAGAAAATCCATTCAGTTATTCTTCTGGTGTGGTATTTCCACATTGGTATGGGGCATACTGTTCGGCGGTTATTTTGGAGACGCGCTGGATGTCATATCGGAGACCTTCTTTGGTCACAAGATATCGATCCCGGCATTGTGGTTCGTACCGTTGAATGAGCCGATGAGAATGCTTCTGTATTCCATGCTGTTCGGTGTGATCCATCTGTTCACCGGACTTGCATTAAAGGGATATATGTGTATCAGAGATCACAAATATATGGATTTTATCTGTGACGTTGTATTCTGGTACATGCTGCTTCTTGGACTGATCGGTATTCTGATCCCGTCCAGCATGTTTGCAGGCATTGCAGGAAAACAGATCGTATTCCCGGCAGCTCTCAATGCAGCAGCAAAATGGAGCGCGATCCTGGGTGCAGTTGGAATCGTACTGTTCTCCGGCCGTTCCAGCAAGAATCCGGCTCTTCGCATTGCACTGGGTGCTTATGACCTGTACAACATTACAGGCTGGCTCAGTGATGTACTTTCCTACTCCCGTCTGCTGGCACTTGGCCTTGCAACCGGAGTTATCGCTTCTGTAGTCAACCAGATGGGAAGCATGGGCGGAAAGAGCATCGGAGGAGTGATTCTCTTTATCGTTGTATTTGTGATCGGTCATACATTCAATATGGCGATCAACCTTCTGGGTGCGTATGTACACACCTGCAGACTCCAATATGTGGAGTTCTTTGGAAAATTTTACGAAGGCGGTGGACAACCGTTCCAGCCGTTTAAATTGAAAACCAAATATGTGGATATCAAGGAGGAAAAATAATTATGTTAAGCAGTATTACTGGTAATGGATGGGCGTTAATCGGAGCAGCACTGGCAGTTATCCTGGCAGGATGTGGTTCTGCATATGGTGTAGGTGTTGCCGGACAGGCAGCAGCAGGCGTTGTTACGGAAGATCCTTCCAAATTTGCGAAGGTTCTGGTTATCCAGCTGCTTCCTGGTACACAGGGTATCTACGGTCTGCTGGTAGCATTCGTTGCACTTTCCAGATATGGACTTCTGGGCGCCGCTTCCGCTGAGCTTTCTGTAGCAACCGGACTGATGGTAATGGCAGCTTGCCTTCCGATCGGAATCGTTGGTCTTGTATCTGCTATTCATCAGGGTAAAACCGCAGTTGCATCTATCGGAATCGTTGCAAAGAAACCGGATCAGTTTGGTAAAGCAATGCTGTTCCCGGCAATGGTTGAGACCTACGCAATTCTGGCTCTTCTGATTTCCATTCTTGCACTTCCGACCGTATAATAACCACAGGAATGTAAGGAGGGAAGCTTTAGAATGACCGGATTGGATAAGATTACAAGCCAGATTCAGGAAGAAGCCGAAGCCTCTGCAAAAGAGCGGATCGAAGCAGCACAGAAAGAAGCAGAACAGATCCTTGCCGATGCCAAAGCAGCATGTGAGGCAATGGAGAAGGAAGCCTCTGATAAAGCAGCCGCTCTGAAGACTGTACAGGATGGCCGGATTCATTCGGCAGCTGAGCAGAAACGCAAGACCGCACTGCTGAAAGCAAAGCAGGAGATCATTGCAGAGATCATCGGAAGTGCTTACCAGACTCTGAAGGAAGAGGATACGGCAAGTTATTTCCTGACAATGGAAAAATTAGTAAAGACCTATGCGCTGGCGGATAAAGGAGAGATCTATTTTTCCGCAGCAGACCTTGGACGCATGCCGGCTGACTTTGAGAAAAAAATTGAAGCGGCTGCACAGGAAAACGGCGGAAGCCTGACTCTGAAAAAAGAACCGAAGGAGATCCCGGATGGTTTTATCCTGGTCTATGGAGGCGTGGAAGAGAACTGTACGCTGAAAGCGCTGTTTGATGCGAAGAAAGATCAGCTTCAGGATCGGGTCAACGAGATGTTATTTTTATAAAAAAGCAGATTCGCCATAGAAGGAGGGTTATCATTGTCTGATACAAAGTATACCTACGCGGTTGCGCGAATCCGTGCTTTGGAGGTATCCCTGTTTTCCTCATCTACGATTGAGCAGCTCATTGCCTGCAAAGACCATGAGAGCTGTCTGAGATTTCTGACAGAACATGGCTGGGGCGGTGTGGATGTTCCACTGAATGCGGATGCAATTCTCACAAGGGAACAGGAAAAAATCTGGGAGACCATCAGGGAGATGCAGGTGGACATGGATGTATTTGATGTCCTCTCTTATCCCAACTGGTTCCACAACCTGAAGGCGGCGGTCAAGGAAGTATGTACCGGCAAGAGCGGCGCCAATATCTATTTTGAAGGTACACCCATTTCCAAAGAGGAAATGGCAAGGATCATCCGGGAAAAAGATTATCAGGCTTTACCGGAGAATATGCGGGAAGCTGCCAGCGAGGCAGTGGACACGCTGCTTCATTCGGGAGACGGTCAGCTATGTGATGTGATCATTGACCGGGCGACCATGGAAGCAATCCTGGCAGCAGGAAAGAAATCCAAAGCAGCGATCATCCGCGATTATGCAGAGTCAACAGTGGCAGTTGCCAACATCAAAGTGGCAGTCAGATGCTGTAAGACCGGTAAGTCGCTGGAGTTTATGAAACGTGCCATGGCTCCGTGCAAAACACTTAATGTGGAGCGGCTGGCACATGCAGCACTGGTTGGTCTGGATGCTGTGATGGAATATCTGAATGGTGCAGGTTATGCAGAGGCTGCAGAGGCACTCAAAGAATCTCCGTCCGCATTTGAACGTTGGTGCGACAACCGGATCATTGAGACGATCCAGCCGCAGAAGACAAATCCGTTTTCTGTCGGACCGCTGGTGGCATATGTGATCGCAAGACAGAATGAAATAAAAACGGTGAGAATCATTCTTACCTGTAAGCAGAATGGCTTATCAGACGATTCCATCCGGGAAAGGGTAAGGGAGATGTATGTATAAGATCGCAGTAATGGGCGCATATGACAGTATCTATGGATTCGCGTCACTGGGCCTGGACATTCATCCTGTATCCGATATCCGGGAGGGAGAAGAAACACTGAGGAGACTGGCAACCGGCGAGTATGCCGTGATCTATATTACCGAAGAGCTGGCAGCGCAGATTCCTCATGAGATAGCCAGATACCGGGAGCAGGTTCTCCCGGCAATCATCCAGATACCAGGCGTGGCTGGAAATACAGGCGCAGGTATCGAAGGAGTGAAAAAGTCGGTAGAACAGGCAGTCGGTTCTGATATCCTGTTCGGAAATGATTAGAAAGCAGGTGAATCCATTCAATGAGTAAAGGCACGATAAAGAAAGTGGCAGGACCTCTGGTCATCGCAGAGGGAATGCGGGATGCCAACATGTACGATGTGGTTCGTGTAAGCGAGCAGCGTCTGATTGGTGAGATCATCGAGATGCACGGTGATCAGGCATCTATTCAGGTATATGAGGAGACTGCGGGACTTGGACCGGGTGAACCAGTAGAGTCCACAGAGATGCCTCTGTCCGTAGAACTTGGACCGGGTCTGATTACCAGTATCTATGATGGTATTCAGCGTCCGCTGGACGATATTATGAAACTCTGCGGCAATAACTTGAAGCGTGGTGTGGAAGTTCCTTCCCTGAAGCGCGATAAGAAGTGGACCTTCGTTCCGACTGTAAAAGCAGGCGACGAGGTGGAGGCAGGCGATATCATCGGTACCGTTCAGGAGACTGCAGTTGTCGAGCAGAGAATCATGATTCCTTATGGAATCGAAGGAACCATCAAGGAGATCAAAGGCGGCGATTTTACCGTTGATGAAACCGTGGCAGTTGTGACGACCAAAGATGGTGACAAAGAAGTATCTCTGATGCAGAAATGGCCGGTTCGTAAAGGCCGTCCGTACAAGAAAAAACTTCCGCCGACCATGCCTCTGGTAACTGGTCAGCGTGTTGTCGATATGTTCTTCCCAATCGCAAAAGGCGGTGTTGCAGCTGTACCGGGACCGTTCGGTTCAGGAAAGACAGTTATTCAGCATCAGCTTGCAAAATGGGCAGAAGCAGATATCGTTGTTTACATCGGATGCGGTGAGCGTGGAAACGAGATGACCGACGTTCTGAACGAGTTCCCGGAACTGAAAGACCCGAAGACCGGAAAGTCTTTGATGGAGCGTACCGTTCTGATCGCCAATACATCCGATATGCCGGTTGCTGCCCGTGAGGCATCTATCTATACCGGTATCACCATTGCTGAGTATTTCCGTGACATGGGTTATTCCGTAGCACTGATGGCAGACTCCACTTCCCGTTGGGCAGAGGCTCTTCGTGAGATGTCAGGACGTCTGGAGGAGATGCCTGGTGAGGAAGGTTACCCGGCATACTTAGGATCCCGTCTGGCACAGTTCTATGAGAGAGCCGGACATGTGGTAAACCTTGGAAAAGATGGAAGAGAAGGCGCACTGTCCGTAATCGGAGCAGTATCCCCGCCAGGTGGAGATATTTCTGAGCCGGTATCTCAGGCAACCCTGCGTATCGTTAAGGTATTCTGGGGACTGGATTCCGCACTGGCTTACAAACGTCACTTCCCGGCAATCAACTGGCTAACCAGTTACTCTCTGTATCTGGATAACATCGCCGGATGGTTTACAAAGAATGTTGCAGAAGACTGGATGAGCGGCCGCCAGGAAATGATGTCCCTGCTTCAGGATGAGGCACAGCTCAACGAGATCGTACAGATGGTAGGTATGGATGCTCTGTCCGCTCCGGACCGTCTGAAGATGGAAGCTGCCCGTTCTATCCGTGAGGACTTCCTGCACCAGAACTCCTTCCATGAGGTAGATACGTATACTTCTCTGAAGAAACAGCTCCTCATGATGAGACTGGTACTTGCATATTATGATAAATCTGTGGAAGCACTTGGAAATGGTGCAGGCGTACAGGATCTGATCAAACTTCCTGTTCGCGAACAGATCGGACGTTACAAATATACACTGGAAGAGAATCTGGATGCAGAATACCAGAAAGTTCTGGATACTCTGGATACTCAGATTGCTGATGTATGCGGAAAGGAGGACTTCTAAATGCCAAAGGAATATAGAACCATACAGGAAGTAGCCGGACCGCTGATGCTGGTACAGGGCGTGGAAGGCGTCACCTATGATGAACTGGGTGAGATCGAGCTGGCTAACGGCGAGACCCGCCGCTGTAAAGTACTTGAGGTAAACGGTACCGACGCCATGGTACAGCTCTTCGAGAGTTCTACCGGTATTAACCTGTCCAACAGTAAAGTACGTTTCCTGGGAAGAAGTATGGAGCTTGGTGCTTCTGAAGATATGCTGGGCCGTGTATTTGACGGTATGGGCCGTCCTATCGATGGTGGTCCTGAGATCCTGCCGGACAAACGTCTGGATATCAACGGTCTGCCTATGAACCCGGCAGCAAGAAGTTATCCGAACGAGTTCATTCAGACAGGTATCTCCGCAATCGACGGACTGAACACCCTGGTTCGTGGACAGAAGCTTCCGATTTTCTCTGCTTCCGGTCTTCCGCATGCACAGCTTGCCGCACAGATTGCAAGACAGGCAAAAGTAAGAGGAAAAGATGAAAAATTCGCTGTAGTATTTGCAGCTATGGGTATTACCTTCGAGGAATCCAATTTCTTTGTAGAGAGCTTCCGCGAGACCGGTGCTCTGGACAGAACCGTACTATTTGTCAACCTGGCAAATGATCCGGCTGTTGAGCGTATTGCAACTCCGCGTATGGCACTGACCGCTGCAGAGTACCTGGCATTTGAAAAGGACATGCATGTTCTGGTTATCCTTACTGATATTACCAACTACGCAGATGCTCTTCGTGAGATCTCCGCAGCACGTAAAGAGGTTCCGGGACGTCGTGGATATCCGGGTTACATGTATACGGACCTTGCTCAGATGTATGAGAGAGCAGGACGCCAGAAGGGAAAAGAAGGATCCATCACCATGATTCCGATCCTGACCATGCCTGAGGATGATAAGACGCATCCGATCCCTGACCTTACCGGATACATCACAGAGGGTCAGATCATCTTAAGCCGTGAGCTTTACAGAAAAGGTATCAATCCGCCGATCGATGTACTGCCGTCTCTGTCCCGTCTGAAGGATAAGGGTATCGGCGAGGGCAAGACCCGTGCGGACCACTCCAATACACTGAACCAGCTGTTTGCAGCCTATGCAAGAGGTAAAGATGCAAAAGAGCTTATGACCATTCTTGGTGAGGCAGCACTCTCTGATATCGATCTGATCTATGCAAAATTTGCAGATGAATTTGAGAAACAGTATGTATCTCAGGGATTCCAGGCAGACCGTGATATCGAAGAGACACTGAGCATCGGATGGAAGCTTCTGTCTATCCTGCCGAGAAGCGAGCTGAAACGTATTGACGATAAGTTCCTGGATCAGTACTACGGAAAGTAGGAGGTGACTGCACGTGGCATCTACACAGGTGAACCCCACCCGAATGGAGCTGACACGCCAGAAGAAAAAACTGGTGACGGCCACTAAAGGTCATAAGCTTCTGAAGGACAAGCGGGACGAATTGATGCGTCAGTTCCTGGATCTGGTACGGGAAAACATGGCACTGCGCCAGAAAGTGGAAGCAGGTATCAAGGCTGCCAATAAGAATTTTGTCATTGCCAAAGCAGGTATGTCTGAGGAGACTCTTCATACTGCTCTGATGGCTCCCAAACAGGAAGTCTATCTGGAGACAGACAAGAAGAATGTCATGAGTGTGGATATCCCGGTCTTTGAGTACAAGACCAGAACCGCTGACGAGAATGACATCTATTCTTATGGTTTTGCTTATACATCCGGTGATCTGGATGATGCAGTCAAATCATTGGCTGACATTTTGCCGGATATGCTGAAGCTGGCTGAGACGGAGAAAGCATGCCAGCTCATGGCGGCAGAGATCGAGAAGACCCGTCGTCGTGTAAATGCTCTGGAGCATGTGATCATTCCGCAGGCACAGGAGCATATTAAATACATCACCATGAAGCTGGACGAGAATGAGCGTTCTACGCAGATCCGTCTGATGAAGGTGAAGGATATGATGCTGGAACAGACCCATCATTATAAGGAAAAACAGGCAGGCTATGCTGTCGAGATAGAACAGGATTAGTCGACTGGGAAAAAGTAAAAGGCTGTCCGGGGATTTCCCCGGATGGCTTTTTTAATGGAATTTTTATTGTATTTCACCTGCATCTGACAGACTGCATATATATATTACAGATATGATAGGAGAATGGAGCAGGTGTTCATGAAAGAAATCCAGGAATGGAATCCTTACTATATTGGCGCGTCCTGCAGCCTGTATCGGCCGGAGCAGTTCTACCCATGGCTGTATCCTTATGGAAGCAGCAGGCATTACATCAGTCTGTGGAACGATCCGGAACGGATGGAAGATGTGGAGGATAAGAAGCGGATCATGGAAATGTATCCGTTGATGGCAAGACGACTCCAGCCTTATGTGGAGGAATGCTGTGACCGGCTGGAATATGAAGGCAGTATGATGTATGACGAGTATCCGGATCGGCTGTCATTGCTTCGGAAGTCTCAGGAAGTGTGGGAACAGGCGCAGAAAAGGGAAAATTTTGGTGAAAATAGTCCCGATTGGGAACAGATCCGTGATCTGACCGGCGTTCTTCTGCTGCAGGAAATGCTGGTGAGAAGGAAGAAAAAACGCCGGAGATAGACTGGCTGCGGGTGCTTGACCCACCGGAGAAAGACTGCTAGAATGAAGGGCATAACAGTTTTCGATAGATGGAGAGAGACATGAAAAGAAGAATCATACAATATACCACTGTTGTGCTTGCATTTCTGGCAGGCATGATCTTTATGACATATATGACCCGCATGGGTAACCGGGATATGACCGGCGATATGGCACAGGCACAGTTGCCGGTCGTCCACGCGGAACAGGACGGTGTCCTCTATAATGAAATGCACGGCTACGTGGAAGATATGGACGGAGCCAGCATGCGGGACAGTGTGATCGGTGTATCAGAGGATCATAAAGTAGGACTGGCACTGGAAAAATATAATGCACAGATCAAGTCAGTGTCCTACGAAGTGAGAAGTCTGGACATGAGCCGTCTGATCGAAGGTGGAGACGATCTGCAGGCGGAAGACGATGGAAAGTATCTGCACATTTCTCTGACACTCAAAGATCTTCTGACCCAGGGAGAAGAATATCTTCTGGTACTGAAGGTACAGACCGAAGATCAGGATCTGGTACGGTTCTATTCCATACTGACTTATCTGGGAACGAATCATGTGCAGGACTGCGTGGATTTTGCGCAGCGGTTTCATGAGATGACGCTGACCGGTGATTCGGATGGCGTATTGAATTATCTGGAGCAGGATGGAAGTATGGATGGAAAGAATCTGGGATATATTAACATTCACTCCCGTTCCGGCCCTGTGACCTGGGGGGACATGCAGGTGGTTGAGACTGGAGAGACCAGCCTTCGTTTCACAGAACTTGAGAGCGACATTACCGCTCTGACCATGGAATATCAGGTGACCAATACAGAGACCAGTGAGCAGTACCAGGTAAGAGAAGCATACCGTCTGCGCTATACTTCCACCAGGATCTACCTGCTGGCTTATGAGCGCTGGACAGACAAGATCCTGGAACCGGGTCGTCAGCTGGTGGAAGATGGAAAACTGTCCTTCGGCATCCAGAGCAGCGAACCGGTCTATATGAAGAATACAGAAGAAAATGTGGTTGGATTTGTAGAGCAGGGACAACTGTGGAGTTATGATTATGGCCAGAACCGTCTAAGTCGGGTCTATGGATTCACGGATGGACAGGATGGCAGAGCTGACTGGAAAGAGCATGATTTCCGTCTGCTGAAAGTAGATGATACCGGAAGTATGGATTTTCTGCTGTATGGCTATATGAACCGCGGACGTTATGAAGGCAGAAGCGGGGTCATGTTCTGCCATTATGATGCACTGATGAATACGGTGGAGGAACTGTTCTTTGTGCCGTCTGATCAGTCTTATGCGGCAATGAAAGAAGATATCGGGGATCTGGCAGTTCAGAATGGAAATGGTAAGGCATGGCTTTGCTGGCAGGGAAATCTTCTGCAGATAAATTTAGATGACCATTCTGTGACAATACTGGCCAGAAATGTAAATGCGTCTGATCTGCAGGTATCTGACAGCGGACTTCTGACAGCATGGAATGATGAGGATAGCGGTGATATCTGTCTTCTCAATACTTCCACCGGTGTAGTCTCAAGAATCGAAGCCGGCGATGGAGAAGTGTTAAAGATACTTGGATTTATGGAAGAGGATCTGATCTATGGAGCTGGAGAGCGCTCTGACACATACACGGATCAGGCAGGAAAAGAGATGCAGCCGCTCTATTGTGTGACCATTCGCGATCAGGCAGGCAAGGATGTACGTCAGTTTGAATATTCTTCCAAAGGAAAATATGTGAGCGGGGTAACGATCGTAGAGAACAGGATCGACCTGGCATGTGTAGCAAAAGCTTCGGATGGAAGCTGGCAGGAAGCGTTGTCAGAGCCCATCACCTATACCAGTGAGACACATACGAATCTGTTGAAGCTTTCGACTGTCTATGACGAAGTGCGCAGAAATGAATATGTGCTGACCTATGGGGGTAATATAAGAAAGGGTTCTATGAAGCAGCCCAATGTACGTCTGGTGCTTTATGAAGGAAGCAGAATCGTTGATGCAGGAGATGCCTCTGTGAAACAGTATCTTGCATACCGCTATGACGGAAGTGCAGAAGGATTTGAAACGCTGACAGAGGCAGTGCAGTATGCGTACAATGGCATGGGATCTGTCTGGTACAGTGCAGATCAGTGTTACTGGCGCCGTGGCGGCAGAAAGAGCCGGGTACAGTTGAACGGTTATGACGATAGCAGTCTGCTGGCAGGAGATGGATCTGATCTTGCGCAGTGCGTACAGTTGTTATTAAAACAAAAACAGATCTATACAGATGTACAGACAGAACTGGATCAGGGAACTGCCATCTGGCAGATTCTGACACAGGAGTTAGGGGAAGATGCATGTCTTCTTCCAGGCTGCAGCTTAAGTATGGCTCTTTATTATGTAAGTCAGGGTTCCCCGGTGGTGGCATTGATCCCGGGTGGAGCCGTATTGATCGTAGGATATGATGCACAGAACATTATTTATTACCGTCCAGGCAGCAATGATCTGACCAAAGGCGGCATGAATGACAGTTCTTCTATGTTTGAAGAGGCGGGAAATGTATTTTATACTTGCCTGCCATAAGGCATGAGAGAAGGAGAAAAACGATGGATAACAGAATTATAACTCTGGCAGAAAATCTGGTGAACTATTCCTGTCAGGTAAAACCAGGAGATAAGGTATATGTACATTACACAGGCGATAGTACAAGACCGCTTGCAAAGGAGATCATAAAGAAAGTATATGAGGCAGGAGGCGTTCCATTTGTGCATTTTACAGATCCGCAGCTTCAGCGTGCACAGCTGATGCACTGTACCAAAGAACAGATGGAACTGATGGCGGAAGTGGACAGCCTGGAAATGTCTCGTATGGACTGCTATATTGCAGTGCGTGGCAGCGATAACATCACGGAACTTTCTGATGTGCCTGCCGAGCAGATGGCGCTTTATGAGAAATATTATGTGACTCCGGTCCATCATGGGATCCGTGTGCCGAAGACCCGCTGGGTCGTACTACGTTATCCGAACGATGCCATGGCGCAGCTTTCCGGTACCAGTACAGAAGCGTTTGAAGACTTTTATTTCCATGTATGCAATCTGGATTACAGCCGTATGGAGAAAGCCATGGGTACGCTGGTGGATCTGATGAACCGAACTGATAAAGTGCATCTGACAGGGCCGGGAACAGATCTGACTTTTTCCATCAAAGATATTCCGGCGATCCCCTGTGCAGGCCGCATGAACATTCCGGACGGAGAAGTATTTACCGCGCCGGTACGTGATTCCATCAACGGAACGATAAGCTACAATACACCTTCTGTGTATCAGGGATTTACCTTTGAAAATATCTGCCTGACTTTTGAAAATGGTAAGATCATAAAAGCGACTGCCAATGATACAGAGCGGATCAATAAGGTATTTGATACGGATGAAGGAGCTCGCTATGTGGGTGAATTTGCTATTGGCGTGAATCCATATGTGCTGCATCCCATGAAAGATATCCTGTTTGACGAGAAGATCATGGGATCCATTCATCTCACACCGGGCAACTGTTACGATGAAGCTCCAAATGGAAATGTTTCCTCCATCCACTGGGATCTGGTGTGGATCCAGAGACCGGAGTATGGCGGGGGAGAGATCTATTTTGATGATGTGCTGGTACGCAAAGACGGCAGATTTGTATTGCCGTCCCTGCAGTGCCTGAATCCTGAAGAACTGGTTTAGACAACCAGTTCTTTAATAAAATCTTAATAAAAATGTTTCTTTCATCTTAAAAAAGAAATGATATAACTGTATTCGATAAAAGGAGAGACGGATATGAATATTCTGGTTTGTGATGATGACCGCGCCATTGTAGATGCCATTGAGATCTATTTAAGCCAGGAAGGCTATACAGTAGTCAAAGCTTATGACGGACTGGATGCGCTGAAAAAGCTTCAGGAAAATGAGATACAGCTTGTGCTGATGGATGTGATGATGCCAGGTATGGATGGAATCCGGACTACCATGAAGATCCGGGAGACCAGCAGTGTACCGATCATCTTCCTGTCAGCCAAATCCGAGGATGTGGATAAGATTCTGGGATTGAATATTGGAGCGGATGATTATATTACCAAGCCGTTCAATCCGCTGGAGCTGACAGCCAGAGTCAAGTCATTGCTTCGCCGTTACACTCAGCTGGGTGCCATCGCAGAGAACAAGCCTGCGGTATTCCGGATCGGCGGTCTTGTGATGGATGATGAGCGCAAGGAAGTCACTGTGGATGGAGAACCGGTGAAGCTGACTCCTATCGAGTACAGAATCCTGCTTCTTCTGGTGCAGAATCCGGGAAAAGTATTTTCCATCACTCAGATCTATGAACGGATCTGGAACGAGGAAGCGCTGGGCGGAGATAACACCGTAGCTGTACATATTCGTCATATCCGGGAAAAAATCGAGATCAATCCGAAGGAGCCCAGATATCTGAAAGTGGTCTGGGGAGTGGGATATAAGATTGACCGGGAGTAGGAGGACTATGATGAAAAAGAAACGTTTGGGATCAATTGTTCTGATGATCGCAGTGGCAGTTGCCGTGATCGCAGGATGGATACTGGCATCTGGTTATTTTACCGTGAAGAATGCCGGT